>Ga0307979_1000002_pt1 | contig 249309 bp, 228 predicted proteins | sample OrgLakmetage1058_FD_201833 | JGI IMG/M metagenome (GOLD analysis project Ga0307979, IMG submission 201833) | Saline water microbial communities from Organic Lake, Antarctica - #1058 | ecosystem: Environmental > Aquatic > Non-marine Saline and Alkaline > Saline | place: Antarctica: Organic Lake...
CCTATTTTCTTAAATCGAACAGAAATCGAACAATTAAATTAAAAAACCCCTGAAAATAAGAGGTTTATAATATAAAAAGTGATCGCGACAGGATTCGAACCTGTGACCGTCTGCTTAGAAGGCAGATGCTCTATCCAACTGAGCTACGCGACCTTATTTTTGCGAGTGCAAATATAGAAATTATCTTCTTTTACGCAACTATACTTTCCTTTTTTTAAAATAAAAAAGCCCCACGTCTGTGAGGCTTTAAGATAGTTTCAAAGAAACTTATTTTGCAGTTTTCATTCCATCTTCAATCATTCCGAAGAATTGATCTAGTTTAGGAAGAATAACAATACGTGTTCTTCTGTTTTTAGCTTGTCCAGCTTCAGTATCATTATTAGCGACTGGAATATACTCTCCACGACCAGCTGCCGTCATTCTCTTAGGATCTACGTTGTATTCGTCTTGTAAGATTCTTACAACTGCAGTAGCACGCTTTGTACTTAAGTCCCAGTTATCCTCGATATTAGTTCTTGAGATAGGATCATCGTCTGTATGACCTTCTACCATAAACTCAAAGTCTTTTTTGTCGTTAACAACAGTGGCCACTTTACCCAAAACTCTCTTAGCTTCGTTAGTCACTTTAAATTGTCCACTTCCAAACAATAACTTGTCTGAAATTGAAACAAAAACAACACCTTTCTCTACATTGATTTGGATATCCTCATCATTGATGTTACCCAAAGCTCCTTTAAGACTAGTTACTAAGGCTAAAGTTACGCTATCCTTTTTATTGATAGCATCTCTCATTGTTCTGATTTGGAGGTCTTTTTCCTTCATACTTTCTAAAGAACGCTCAAGATTTTCAGCCCCTTTTTTAGAAATAGTAGCAAAGTCTCCAGTGGTGTTCAATAATACTGAATTTGTACTTTCAAGTGTTTTAATTTGGCTTTCATATGAACTCATCATATTTTTCTTCTCGTCTTCACAAACAGAAAGTTTCATTTCTGCAGTTTTCAACTCATCTTGGGTGGTCTCATACATACCTTCCATTTCTGCAAATTTCTTGTTAGAAACACAAGATGTCATCAGGACTCCTGCAAATGCGATAGCAAATAATTTTTTCATGGGTTTAATTTTAATTAAGTTAATCAAATTTAATGTCTGTTAAGTAGTAAATAGTAGGCTTAACAATTATTTATTAATCATTTTTAACCTGCTAAACTCTTTGATGTTCGATACAAAACTATGCCAAACTATGCTCGTGACAAGAAAATTTTGTTTCTTTTTTGGGAGCTGTTGCCGCTTTTCTATTAAATCTCTAAATTTCGAATAGAAACTAATATATGCTTTAAAGATGGCAAAAAAATGTGAAGATTTTCCTTGTGTTAAAAAACGGAGGGCGGCAATCCCATCTAAGAGTAGTCTTACACATAAAATAGGGTAGGGGTTTCTTTCTGAATTTTTTAAAATCGAACTTAAAGAGTTTCTGAAATTTAAAAAGGTTTTTTGTGGACTAGAGCTCGAAAGCGTGCCTCCACCTTGGTGAAAAACTTCGCTTTTATAGGTATACATAATGGAGAACCCCAAGTTTTTTAATCTCCAGCACAAATCGATCTCTTCTTGGTGAGCAAAATAGCTTTCATCAAACCCATCAGCAAGTTTAAAATATTCTTTTCTTATGGCTAAACAAGCTCCACTAGCCCAGAACACCTCAATCTCAGTATCATATTGTCCTGTGTCTTCTTCGATGGAATCAAAAATTCTTCCTCTGCAAAAGGGGTAACCTAGAGCATCAATAAACCCACCAGCAGCGCCTGCATAATCAAAACTTTTTGGATGTTGTATGGATTTTATTTTGGGCTGTATGGCAGCAATAGAGGAATTGGAGGCGAACAATTCTGAAAACGGACTGAGCCAACCTTTGGTTACCTCGACGTCGTTGTTCAATAAAACATAGATATCTTCTTCCACATAATTTAAAGCTTCGTTATATCCTCCTGCATAGCCTAAATTGGTCATGTTTTTTAAAACCACAACTTCGGGAAACTGCTGAGTTAGAAACTCTAGTGATTCATCTGTAGACCCATTATCGGCTACATAGACTTTGGCTTTTGCAGAATGGGTGAGTACCGAAGGCAAATACTTTTCCAGAAGTGCCTTTCCATTCCAATTCAAAACAACAATAGCAATATCCATATATGATAGTTATAACGAAGGAAGATCCTTCAAAAAAATATAAGTTTGACGCTCGTAGTCCATCGTGCAAAAATAATGACTCAAACCGTTGGTAATCATCAATAAGTCGGCTTTAAGGGCTAGATTATACCTTGCAATTTGATCAAAAGTGTCTTGATCAATTTTAATATGTGGGGCTTTGCATTCTACAATAAGCTTTATGTCTCCATCGGTTTTAAAAGCAACGATATCATAGCGTTTGGAGATCCCATTTAGGTCTATTTTTCGCTCTTCATTGAGAAGAGAGGAAGAGTAATTTTTTTCTGAAATCAAAAACTGAACGCAGTGTTGTCTTACCCATTCCTCTGGTGTTAAGATCAAATATCTTTTTCTCAATATCGAAAATATAGAAGGTTTATTTTCTTTACTTTTGATTTTGAACGAATAGTCTGGAAAGTTCAATCTTTGCATAGATCAAAGAAACAAAATTGAATTAAATTGAAGTCAACCAAGCATGAAGGATTTTAAATCTATTATTTCTGATATTGATCAACGTAAGTTTGCACCCATTTACTTCTTAGTGGGAGAAAAGGAAACCTTTTTTGTGGACCTTATTGCAGAGAAAATTGAAGCTACAGTCCTTACTGAGGACGAAAAGGCATTTAACCAAAGTATTCTTTATGGAAAAGAGGTAAGCATCAATGATGTTGTAGGCCAAGCCAAACAATACCCTATGATGGCCGATTATCGGGTTATTATTGTTAGAGAGGCTCAATCTCTGTTGAAAAATATCGACACTTTGTCCTCTTATGTAGAACACCCACAGCAAAACACAATTTTGGTCTTTTGTGTGAAGTATAAAAAAATGGATGGAAGACAAAAGATTACCAAATTGCTTAAAAAGTCTGCGGTTTATTTTGAGACTAAACCCATGTATGACGATAAGGTCCCTCAATGGATTTCAGAAACACTTTCCACTTCTGGATATACTATTGCTCCTAAAGCTTCTGAAATGCTGGTTGAGTTTTTAGGAAATAATCTGTCTCACATTTATAAGGAACTCGAAAAGCTTCAGGATATACTTCCCAAAGGCTCAAAAATAACACCAGAGCTTATCGAAGAAAATATAGGAATCAGTAAAGATTTCAATAATTTTGAATTGACCAAAGCTATAGGAATAAAAGATGAAGTTAAAGCGCAACGTATTGTAGCTTACTTTGCTCAAAATTCTAAAAACCACCCAATAATATTGACGACAGCTCAGCTTAATTCCTTTTTCAGTAAATTATTGAGATACCATGCCCTCAAAGATAAATCGCAATATGCTGCCGGTTCAGCTCTAGGCGTTAGTCCTTTTTTTGTAAAAGATTATAGCTTTGCTGCCCAAAAGTATTCTATGAAAAAAGCAAGTCAGGCGATAGCCTTAATACGGGAAGTCGATATGAAAAGCAAAGGCGTTAATTCCAACCAGATCCCACCTGGGGACCTGTTGAAGGAATTACTGGTTAAATTGATGCGTTAAGAATTTGCTTTTAACGCGTCTATTTTTTTACCCACATCATCTGCTTCTTTTAATTTAGCATCCGATTTTTGTCTATTGCTTTTAGATAAATCAAAAGACTCTTTTTGAAGCTTTTTATACTGATCCTGAAGTTTTTCTAACTCGGTTTTCTTTTTAAATAATCCAAACATAAAATTTATTTTTTGAAATATACCATCCTTTGCTTAATTGTACAGAAGTCTTAATTAAGACTTAACTAAAGATTATAGGCTTATCTAGCCCATAATATTGTAGCCACCATCTACATGTCTTATTTCGCCTGTAGTTCTCCCTTTAGGTCTTAGTAAATTCAAAACCTCAAAAGCAAGATCTTCAGGTAAAGCATTTCCCAGTGGACTTTTGCGATGAGCAAATTCTACATCTTTTTCATTAAGAGTAGCATTTCCAGCTTTGCTTCCCATATAAGGTGAAAACCGAATACAATTAACACGAGTGCCATTTTTTCTTCCCATTTCATCGGCTAGCTCCACAGTTATGCGTTCTAAAGCGGCTTTAGCGATACTGATATTTCTATAGGGGTGGAAAGTCACTTTGGTAGCTGCTATATAACTTAAAGAACAGATTGAAGCATCGGCATTCAGTAAGTCGTTTTTAAACAAATGACTGGTTAGGCTTATTAACGAGTAGGCCGAGACTTCCATAGTGTCACAAAACTCTTTAAAACTGACATCTAGCAAAGGCTTAACGACTTTGTTTCTGATGGTTTTATCCATAGCAATAGCGTGAAGGAATCCATCGAGTTTAATGTTTTTTGACTTTAGTGTATTGCAAAACTCTTGGATACTCACTTCTAAGGAAACGTCCAAAATTTCCGTCATGGTGTCTTCTCCTAATTCTTGATGGACACTATCTTGAAAATCTTTAAAAGTTTGATCAAGAAAAGACTTAGCCTTGTCGGATAGGTTATCGTGAAATTGACTTACGCCTAGTCCAGTGCAAATAACTTGACCACCGTTTTCTTTTATCTTTTTAGCGACATACATGGCTAAGGAATGTTCATCTGCGATTCCTGTGATGAGATAGGTTTTAGCTGTAAGCATTTTTTTATTTTTAAATTACCATTTGTATAATGCTGTTCCCCAAGTCCAACCAGCTCCTACAGCTGCAAAGAGAAGTAAATCATCTTTTTTGAAACGGTTGGCCTTGTGCACTTCATCCAAAACCAATGGAATAGTTGCTCCAGAGGTATTAGCATACTTATCCATGTTGGTCATAACCTTTTCAAAAGGCATATTTATTTTTTTAGCAATCGTTTTTAAAATACCTATACTAGGTTGATGGGGAATCATAAAACTGACGTCGTCAATAGAAGTGTTGGTTTTTTGAAGAAGGCCTTGGATAGATTCTGGAACCACCTTTGTGGCAGTATCGAAAACCTCTTTACCGTTCATATGGAAATAATGCATACCCTTTTCAAGTGTTTCTTTAGAGGTAGGAGTTTCGGAGCCACCACCGAGAATCGTAAAGTGTTCTTTTCCACGACCATCGGAATGTAGGTCGAAATCGATAAAGCCTTTATCCTCATCGGTTTTACTTAATACCATAGCGCCAGCTCCATCTCCAAAAAATACGGAATCCCGACGATTCCAATCGATGATATTTGAGAAGGTATCTGCGCCTATGACTAGGACATGATTATACACATTATTTTTTACAAATTGATAGCCTACAGAAATGGTAAACAAAGCTCCAGAACATACTGCAGCAACATCAAAAGCAACTGCTTTATAAGCTTTCATTTTTTCTTGAACAAAGCAAGCACAAGAAGGCGCTTGTCGATCTGGTGTGGTCGTGGCAACGATAATTAAATCGATATCCTCCACTTCAAGATTAGCATTTTTAACAGCTTCTAGCCCAGCTTTATAAGCTAGGTCGCTCGTGGCCTCACCATCTACAATTCGTCTTTCTTTAATTCCTAATTTTGAATAAATCCACTCATCTGATGATCCGACCTTTTCAAAAAAGGAGTTGGGAACTATTTTTTCCGGAACATAAGCTCCAGTTCCGCTTATAAATACGTTTGGCATATAATTGATTTTGCTCTTAGGCGATGAAATTAAGTTTTTTAATCACTTTTTGGAATAAAAATAAAATAACTCGTATGATTTTAACATTTATTAATCAGTAAGTCTTAGGATTCGAATAGATCTGTAGATAGGTAGCGATCTCCTCTATCACAAATGATGCTAACCACAACACCAGTATCCAAACTTTCGCAAAGCTTAACAGCAGCAGCAGTGGCTCCTCCTGAACTCATCCCTGAGAAAATACCTTCTTTTTCTGCAAGATACCTCGCCATTTTTTTGGACTCCTCTTCACTGACCTCATATATATGATCGACACGTTTGGGATCATAGATTTTTGGCAGGTATTCATCTGGCCATTTACGAATTCCAGAAATCTTTGCACCTTCTGCAGGATGAACACCAATGAGTTGTATGTCTTTATTTTTTTCTTTTAGAAATCTTGAAGTCCCCATGATGGTTCCTGTGGTTCCCATGGAAGACACAAAGTGAGTTACTTTATGATGGGTGTCTTCCCAAACCTCGGGTCCTGTTGTCTTATAGTGAGCTTTCCAGTTATCTTCGTTACCGAACTGGTTGAACATATAGTAATTACCAGTTTTCATCTTTTCTTCGGCATAATCTCGAGAATATATGATGCCTTTTTCACCATCTGTTAGGGTAACCTTCGCCCCATAAGCTCTCATGGTTTGCACACGTTCTATGGTTGCATTTTCGGGCATTACCAATTCTATATCCAACCCAAAAATACTAGCAACCATGGCCAATGCAATACCTGTATTTCCACTAGTGGGTTCAATAAGTTTTGTAGTCTTGTCTATATCTCCACGTTCTAATGCAGACTTTATCATGTTGTAGGCCGCTCTATCCTTTACACTCCCTCCAGGATTTTGTCCTTCGAGTTTAAGGTATAGGGTGACGTTTGGGTTTTTGACCAAGGTTTTGGCTTCTACTAGTGGAGTATTCCCAATTAAATCTAATATACTTCGACTCATGTTTTTTTATTTTCGTTGATTTTATCCATAGATTTATGAGTTACTATAGAATTTTCGGCAACCGATTTGGTTAACCATACGTTACCACCTATCGTAGACCCTTCACCTACAACGGTTTTTCCTCCTAAAATGGTGGCATTGGCATATATGGTTACATCGCTCTTAATAGTTGGATGTCTCTTTTTATTTTTCATCTCTTTACTAACCAATAAAGCCCCAAGAGTGACCCCTTGATAAACTTTTACGCGATCTTCAATCACACAGGTTTCACCAATCACTACTCCTGTGGCATGATCTATAAAAAAGGGATTTCCAATTTTCGCTCCAGGATTGATATCGGAGCCCGTTTGAGTATGGGCACATTCAGACATTAACCTAGGGACCAAGGGCAGACCAAATTCCAATAAGGCATTACTTAACCTATAAATCGCTATGGCGTAAAATCCAGGGTAAGCCAAGTAGACTTCTTCAAGTGAATTGGCTGCTGGATCATTTTCCTTAATAAAACAGGCATCTTTATTCAACTTTTTTAAAATAGCAGGAAGCTTACTCATAAAGTCGGTCCAAATTTCTCGGCAAGGGTCTACTTCCTTAAAGCAGACTAAATCTGCTAAGTTTCTAAATTGCTCTTCCAATTCGTCCATTCCAGAAGCGACATCAGTATTTTTATCGAATAAGGTTAGGAACAATTGTTTTGTGAATTCTTCAGTTTTACTTTTTATAGTGTAGATATTACAAACCTTAGCTTTCTCAGCTTTTATCTCTTCAATGATATCCTGTTTTAATACTAATGGCATAGCGATGTTATATTTTACAAAATTAGACTTTTATGTATGCCTTTATGTTTTAAAAATGTGAAATTAATAGAGACCCCTTTCAGGTTTAATCTGGTATTAATCTATCAAATTTAATCTTACTTTATAAGTCCTTGATCTATTAAAATGATTTAAATCCTGACCTTTGTCAAAAAAATAAATGCCCAAGGTATTAATAATAGGAGCAGGGTTAAGTGGTTTATCGACGGCTTATGTTTTGAGAAATTCCAACTTTGATGTCGAAATTCTGGAGGCCAGACCAAGACTTGGCGGTCGTATTTATACTATTAAAAAAGAAAACAGCCAACTAGAAATGGGAGCCACATGGTTTGGTCCTCAGCATACAAGCTTAATTCAATTGATAAAAGAATTAAATATTCCTTTTAAAACTCAAGATAATGGCGCTGAAGCAATTTATGATTTCAGACCAAAGGGAAATATAGAACGTTTTCAAATTCCCTCCCAAGGTGCCGCCACCTATAAGTTTACTTATGGAACCTCACATCTTATAGAGACTCTAGCAGAAGCGTCAAGAGCTAAAATTCATTTTGATGAAGTCGTTGCTTCAATTTCTGTAGATGAGCATATAAAAGTTTCCACGAGCACCACTGTTTTTGAGGCAGATTACCTCGTGTTAAGTATACCCACTCAGTTGATTTCAGATCGCATAGAGTTTAGGCCTAAACTTTCAGAGACATTCAACCAGCTTCTGCAAGATACTCATACCTGGATGTCGGACTCCATTAAATTCAGCATGGCTTATGAAGATGCTTTTTGGAAAAGTCAACCCTTTATTGGCACTTTAATGAGCCCCCATCAAATTATCCAAGAAATGTACGATCACAGCAATACCGAAGGGGATCAAAACGCTTTGGTTGGCTTTTTAAATTCTAACTATTCCAATTTAAATCCGGAAGAAAGAAAAGAAAAGGTGACTGGTCTATTAGAAAGCTATTTTCCAGACAAGGAGATACGTCTAAAAGCTTATGCAGATTTAAACTGGCGTAATGAACCTTATACTATACCGAAAAATGCGAAAAGTTTAGCGCCACATCAAAATAATGGGAATCCAAAACTCAGAGACTCTTTATTTGATAATCGTTTGTTTTTTTCAGCTTCAGAAACCGCGCAACAAACCCCGGGGTATATGGATGGAGCTGTGCATCGAGGAAGAGAAGTCGCAGACTTTATTCTTAACCTATCGGTTTGAAAGTTTTGAATTGATTTCCGATATTTTTTCTAAAAGAAATAAATAATCTTCTCGACGAGCGACGAAATCTAAGTCCGAAATATCAATGATTTTTACATCGATCTTATTTTGAGAGTTAAAGAAATTTAAATAGCCTTCGTGGATACGTCTTAAATAATCTGGAGATATGTTTTGTTCATAATCTCTCCCTCTCTTTTGAATATTTTTGAGCAATCGCTCGGTATTTTGATAGAGATATACGTACACATCGGGTTTAGGGACATCACTATACATAATGTTAAAGATTTTCTTGTAGAGTGCGTATTCGTCTTCCTGTAAGGTGACTTTCGAGAAAATAAGTGACTTATTGGGGTTATAATCTGAAATGGCAAAGTCTGAAAATAAATCCAACTGGGAAATATCATCCGTCAGTTGCTTATGGCGATCTGCTAAAAATGACATTTCTAAGGGAAAAGCAAATCGAGCCTGATCTTCATAGAACTTTGGTAAAAAGGGATTGTCCTTAAAACGCTCCAAAATCAGTTTTCCATTGAAGTCTTCAGCAATCATTTCTGCTAAGCTCGTCTTACCGGAACCAATGTTACCTTCGATGGTTAAATAACTAACTTGCCTAAATGTAGCTGTTTTGGTATCTAATTGATCTGAAACCAGCTCTATAGAAGAAGTATCTGATGTAGATTTAACCAACTCTGTGATGCTTCGACCTAATTTGGGATGTTTTAACTCTGGAGCGATATCCGCCAAAGGATACAGCACAAATTTTCGTTCAGCGAGTCTGGGATGTGGGACTATTAAGGTTTCTGTGTCGATAGTTGTGTCATCATAAAAAATGATGTCTAAGTCTATAGTTCTGGCTTGGTAACCTTTATCTTTTATGCGTATTCTGCCAAGTTCTAATTCTATGTTGAGTAATTTTTCTAAAGTATCTTCTGCAGAATATCTGGTTTTGACTTCTATGACAGCATTTAAAAAATCATCTCCCTCAAAACCTAGGGCTGGTGTTTTGTATACTTTAGAAACTTTTGTGACGTCGCCGATGCGACTATATATACGATCTATTGCTTTACGGAGCCACTGAAGTTTTTCGCCTCGGTTGCTTCCTAAAGCAATATATGTTGTGGGTTTAAGATTCAATTGTTAAGAAAATTTTAATACTAATTGATGAATAATCTACTGCTTGTTTTTACTTTAGCATCTATTTGCAGCTTAAATTTGCTGCAAAGGTAAATATCAAATCCAATATATTTGACAGCATTACAAAAACTTTCAGCAGTACGCATTTATCTTATTCTTGCAGCCCTTTTCATTACTTCTATAGTGGTTTCCAATCTTATCTTTCAGAAGTTTTTTTACTGGGATTTTTTTGGACTTTATAGATTCGAAATATCGGTAGGAGTACTTCCTTACCCTATCACTTTCCTTATTACGGATACCATTAGTGAGATCTATGGAAAAAAGAAAGCCAATCAAGTGGTAACCTTAGGAATTTTTGCTTCGGTGTTTTCCCTGTTGATTATTCTACTAGCTAATGCTGTTCCTTCCGTGCCTTGGTCACCTGTTGGAGATGAAGTTTTTAATGACGTTTTTGGTGCTACTGCTATAGCTGTAGGCGCATCTATGATGGCTTACTTGCTTGCTCAATATGTTGATATTTATGTTTATCACTTTTGGAAAAAGGTGACTAAAGGAAAGCATCTGTGGTTGAGAAATAATTTTTCCACGTTCTGTTCTCAGTTTGTAGATACCCTCGCAGTGGTTTTTCTTTTATGTGTTTTTGGTGAATTGGATTGGTCCCTATTCGGTGGATTGCTCCTCAGCGGTTTCTTGTTTAAAGCGCTTATTGCTTTGCTAGATACTCCACTATTATATCTTTCCGTATATCTTTTTAGAAAGAAATTTAATCTAAAACAAGGAGAGGAATTACCTGACTCTGAAAGTCTTTGAGAGATTAAACAGGTCTAAATTTTAATTCTTTTTTTAGGATATCCTAGAATGCAATGTTTAATTTTAGCTTCAAATTCATATTATGAAAAGAGCATTTAAAATTATAGGTATTGTAATTCTAATCTTGATTATTGGTTTATTTTTGACTCCCATTTTATTCAAAGGAAGTCTTGAAAAAATGGTAAAGAAAGCAGCCAATGATAATGTCAATGCTCAAGTGGAATGGTCATCTCTCAATTTGAGTCTATTTAGAAATTTTCCCAATGCCAGTTTAAGCTTCGAAGATTTGAGTCTTATCAATAAAGCTCCTTTTGAAGGAGATACTTTAGTTTATGCCAAGGATTTCAACATATCAATGGGCGTTTTGCAACTTTTTAAAGACGAAGGCTTAAGCATAGATGAAATCTATCTGAATAAAGCTTTTATTAATGTAAAAGTAGATTCATTGGGAAATGCCAATTACGATATCGCCAAATCGACCGATGCTAAACAAGTAAATACAGCTAATAAAACGGAGAGTGAACCCTTTAAATTGAATCTAAATCACTACGAAATCAATTCATCTCGAATAAATTATCTAGACGAAAGTGGAAATATATTTTTAAGACTTAATGAGTTTAGCCATAGCGGTGATGGTAATTTTGAAGCTTCAGTTTTTACGTTAAAAACACAGACAGATTCCAAAGTTTCTTTTGACTTTGACGGAACCAACTATTTAAATAATAATTCTCTAGTCTTGGATGCCGACTTGAATATTGATTTAGAAAATATGAAATTTTCATTTTTAGAAAATGAAGCTATAGTGAATCAATTACCCCTTAAGTTTGAAGGTTACGTCCAAACCTTTGATGATTATACTGATGTTGATATAAAATTTTCTACTCCATCCTCAGATTTCAAAAACTTTCTAGCACTAATTCCTGAAGCCTATGCTTCAAATCTTGATGGAGTCACAACAACTGGTGATTTCCAATTGAATGGGACTATTAAAGGTAAGGTAGATGATGCGTACATTCCTACTTTGGATATCTCCGCTTCTAGTGATAATGCCTCTTTCCAATACCCAGATTTACCTAAAAAAGTGGAGGATATTTCTTTGGACATTAGAATTCAAAACGAAACAGGACTTGTTGAAGATACTTTCATCAATTTCAACACTGTTGACTTCAAAATAGATCAAGATCGATTTGCAGGAAGTGGATCGGTTAAAAACCTCACTACAAATATGTTAGTAGATCTTAAAATGAAAGGGAGATTGAATCTAGCAAATCTTAAAAAAGCCTATCCTGTAGATATTGATCAAGATCTAAGTGGGATTTTGGATGCGGATATAACAACTAATTTTGATATGAACACCATAGAGCGAGAAGCTTATGAAAATGTAAAGGCACAGGGTTCTATGAAGTTATCCAAGTTTGATTATGAGTCTCCAGACTTGGCTGAACTCATTCATATTGAGACTGCTACAGTCAACTTCACAACGAATGCTATCCAATTAAATAGTTTTGAAATGACAGCAGGCTCTACAGACCTTCAGTTGAACGGTGATTTAAGCAATCTTATGGGATTTGTTTTTTCAGATAAACCCCTTCAAGGAATTTTCAATGCGACTTCTACCAACTTTAATATTTCTGATTTTATGGTAGATAGTGAAGTTGGTGATAAGACATCAGATTCTGAAAATTCAACTACCGAAACTGCCAATACTAAATCTGATGATAGCGTAGAGGCCATAAAAATCCGAGATTTTTTGGATATTGTCTTAAACTTCAATGCTAAAACGGTCATCTATGACAACTTAACTTTAAAAAATGCTAAAGGTAGTTTAGCCTTAAAAAACGAAAGTGCCATCCTTAAGAATGTAAACGCTGATATTTTTGGAGGGAGCATAAATCTTGATGGAAAAGTGACGACTTCGGGCGTTCCTAATTTCGATATGAAATTGGGCTTAAATACCATCAAGATTGTAGAGGCTTTTCAGCAAATGGAATTGGTTAAAGGCTTAGCGCCTATCGCACAAGCCCTAAATGGGGTGGCGACTACAACTATTAATCTAAATGGAAATCTTACAAAAGATTTGATGCCTATTTATACTTCATTAGCAGGAAGTGCTCTCGCTAATATCTTAAGTGCAGAGGTAGAACAAGGTAAGATGCCTTTGATCTCTAACTTAAATAGTCAGTTTAAGGTCTTAAACTTCGATAAGCTGAAAGTAAAGGATCTAGTCGCTAAACTGAATTTCAAAAATGGAGCAATTAATGCAGATGATTTTGATTTCAACTTAGACGACGTAAAGGTTGATGTTTCAGGAAGTCACTCGTTTGATAACACGATGAATTATAATCTCAGTTTCAATGTTCCAGCAAAATATTTTGGAAAGGAAGTAGGAGGTCAGCTCGCTCAGTTGAGCAATACCGATCTTAGCCAATTGAATGTTGATGTTCCTGTTGGATTAACGGGAACCTTTTCCAATCCAAAGATCCAGTTAAATATGCAAAATGCTATCAAAGACCTCACATCAAAGATTTTGGATGCTCAAAAAGAAAAAGCAACTAATGCCATTAAAGATAAAATCGGCGATGAAATTAATAATTTGTTAGGTGGCGATAAAAAAGAAAAGGACTCTACAAATACTCAACAAGAGGATGTAAAGGATGTAGTGAAAGATATCTTAGGAGGTCTTTTTAAAAAGAAAAAAGATAATTAAGAATGAAACTTATTGAATTATCAGTGAACTACTTTGTTTCTATAAATGCTTAATTTTAAAGTGAATTTGATAAAAAATAAAACGCTATTTCTAGTCATCCTTTTAATTTTCAACTCTATATGTTCTATGAAGGCTAAACCGTATCATACTTATCCAGACTCTATTAAAAAAGAAATAGAGCTTGCTCTAGACTATTTTCCTCAATTGGAAAATGTAACTATTAATTTTAAATTCAAGTCGGATATTAAGAAATCTACGATGCAAGCTCAGCCTGACTTTAAAAGTCTGCTTACCCCGAGGGCAAAGCGTAAATACTATATTTTTATCAGTGAAAAGTTTAAGATATCAAGTAAAGAATTTAAAACAGTCAATATCCCTTCAGAGATCATTACAGGATGGATTGGCCATGAATTGGGTCATATTTTGGACTATGAAAGAAGAGGAACGTTCAATCTGATTTGGTTTGGAATAAAATATTTGTATCTGGAGAATCATATCATCGGTGCTGAGCGATCGGCAGATACTTTTGCGGTCAATCAAGGGATGGAAGACTATATTTTGAAAACTAAAGATTTCATCTTAAATCATGCAGATATCGATCCAGATTATAAAAAGAGAATAAAGCAATACTATTTATCACCAGAAGAAATTATGCAAATAGTTCAAGATCGTTAATTGGAATTAGTGATTTTTTACAAAATTCTCCCATTCAGAGAATTTTTCTTCATTCATGACTCGTTCCATTTTTACTTGTCCACCTTTCTTTTTGTTTTTCGCACTCCAGTCCTGAAAAATGGTGGGATCAATAAGGTTAACTCTAACTCCTTTAAGGGCTTTACTTCTTGCAACTTGATAATTCTTATTTGCAGATTTTAAACTATCATCTAGTGCTTTGGCTAAAGTTGAAATGTTAAGACCTTTATGGCTAGTCCCTAAATACCAAAAGTGATAAAATTCTCCATCCTCTGCACGCTTGGCGCAAATAGTATACTCTAAAATATCAATGTCGAATTGGTCTTCCAATTCTCTCATGGCGGTGTCCATTTTGTTGACCGATAGTTGAGATCCTACAGTGTTTAAAAAGAATTTGGTTCGCCCTGTAATCTGTATTTCTGCTTTCTTAACATCCGTAAATTGAATAGTATCTCCAATGGTGTATCTCCAAGCTCCACTCACGGTGCTGATGATAAGAACATAATCTTGTTCGAGCTCTACATCCTCAAGACTCATACATGGAGAATCTGGTTTTAAGGATCCATCTGCTCTTATATACTCGGGGAGAAAGGGAACAAACTCAAAAAAGATTCCATTATCTGTGAGTAGCTGCATAGAGTTGGTCTCAGGTCGAGTTTGTAAAGCTATAAAGCCTTCTGAAGCTAGATACGTATCAATAACATGAACAGGTTGGCCGGTTAAGCGTTTAAAACTCTTTTGATAGGGTCCAAAAGCAACGCCTCCAGAGGTATATACCTTTAAGTTTGGCCATATATCGTGAATATTTTCGACTTCATGATAGTCTATAACCTTCTCCATCATCAACTCTATCCAGGAAGGAATGCCGCTTAATGCACCGATATCCCAAGATTTAGCATTTTCTGCAATTTTCTGAACCCGGTCGTCCCAGTCATCTATTTTGGAAATATCTTCACCTGGCTTATAAAATCCACGAAACCAAAAAGGAATTCTGCTAGCGCTTATTCCGCTTATTTCGCCTTCAATATGGTCATTATGCAGATCTAAGTTAGTGGAGCTTCCAAGCATCATGATTTCTCTTTCAAAAAAATCAGCGGGTAAGTCAAAGTTTTTAATGGCTAGTATTTGTTTTATCCCTGCATTCCTTATGGCTTCAATCATATCTTCAGTAACGGGAATGCGCTTGCTCGTTTTTCCTGTAGTGCCAGAACTCAAGGCGAAATAATCGGGATGTCCAGGCCAAGTAATATCCTTTTCCCCTTTATGAAGCTTATACCACCATTCGTTATGGATTTTATCATAATCAAAATAGGGGATGGTCGATTTGAAATTTCTATAAGGATCTTTAGAATCGATTAGCTCATCAAATTTATAGTGTTTCCCAAACTCTGTAGACTTAGCTTTTTCTAATAAAAACTCGAGTGTTTCTTTCTGATTTTGAACGTGATCAATTTCCGAAGACATAGAATTTCTCAAATTGATCACTCCTTTAATGATATTCCCTAAAATGGCCATGAATGATGTATTGTGTGTAGAACTAATTTTAACTTTACTCAACTTTTAAAAGCTATCGTTCAATATGTCTAGGATTTGAATAGCAGCATCACTAATTCTACTTCCAGGTCCAAAAATAGCTACGGCTCCTGCATCAAATAAAAACTTGTAATCTGCTGAAGGTATCACTCCACCAACGATAACCATGATATCCTCACGTCCCAATTTCTTTAGTTCGTTAATGACTTCTGGAACCAAGGTTTTATGACCTGCTGCTAGAGAAGATACCCCTAAAATATGGACGTCATTTTCCACAGCTTGTCTTGCTGCTTCTTGGGGGGTTTGAAATAATGGACCAATATCAACATCGAAGCCTACATCGGCATATCCAGTGGCGACAACTTTTGCCCCTCTATCGTGACCATCTTGTCCCATTTTTGCAATCATAATTCTAGGTCGGCGACCTTCTTTTTCTGCAAACTCGTCAGCCAAAGCTTTGGCCTTATGGAAGGATTCATCTGTTTTCATTTCTTTGCTATAAACACCACTAAAAGATTGTATTTTGGCTTTATGTCTTCCATATACTTCTTCTAAAGCATCACTTATTTCTCCTAAGGTAGCTCTTTCTCTTGCCGCCCTAACAGCAGCTTCTAAGAGGTTTCCATTTTCCTCTTTAGCAATACGAGTCAACTCTTCTAGGCATTTTTTGACTTTATCATTATCCCGGGAAGCTTTAATTTTAGCTAATTTTTCTAACTGCTGTTTTCTCACCGTCTGGTTATCCACCTCAAGAGTTACAATAGGATCTTCTTGCTTAAGGCGATATGCATTTATCCCTATAATTTTATCGGTACCACTATCAATTCTAGCTTGTTTTTTTGCAGCAGCTTGTTCTATTCGTAACTTGGGTATACCTTCTTCTATAGCCTTGGTCATTCCGCCAAGCTCTTCCACTTCTTCGATGAGTTTCCAAGCACGTTGAGCCACATCATGTGTTAGTTTTTCGACGTAAAAGCTCCCTGCCCATGGATCTACCGTGTTGGTAATCCCTGTTTCCTCTTGAAGGTAAATTTGAGTATTTCTCGCGATTCTAGCAGAAAATTCTGTAGGTAAGGCAATAGCTTCATCCAATGCATTGGTGTGCAAACTTTGTGTTCCACCAAAGGCTGCAGCAGTAGCTTCAATGCATGTTCTAGCAATATTATTAAAAGGATCCTGCTCTGTTAGCGTCCATCCGCTGGTTTGTGAGTGAGTTCTCAACGCCAAAGATTTAGGGTTTTTTGGGTTAAAACGCTTTACCATTTTAGCCCAAAGCATCCTGGCAGCTCGCATTTTTGCAATTTCCATAAAATGGTTCATCCCAACTCCCCAGAAAAACGAGAGGCGAGGTGCAAAGGTGTCGATATCCATCCCTGCCTCTAAACCTTTCTTGATATATTCCACACCGTCTGCTAAGGTGTAAGCTAACTCTATGTCTGCGGTTGCTCCAGCTTCTTGCATGTGATATCCAGAAATACTAATGCTATTGAATTTTGGCATGTTCTGAGAGGTGAACTGAAATATATCAGAAATAATTTTCATGGAAGGAGTGGGAGGGTAGATGTAAGTGTTTCTTACCATAAACTCCTTTAGAATGTCATTTTGTATGGTACCAGAGAGTTGTTCTTGTTTGACACCTGTTTCTTCAGCTGCAGCAATATAAAAGGCCATAATAGGTAATACTGCTCCGTTCATCGTCATTGACACCGACATCTTATCTAAAGGTATCTGGTCGAATAAGACTTTCATATCTTCAATGGTATCTATTGCTACACCAGCTTTGCCAACATCACCAACTACTCGCTCGTGATCACTATCATAACCTCTGTGTGTAGGTAAATCGAAGGCTACAGACAGTCCTTTTTGTCCTGCTGCCAAATTTCTTCTATAAAAAGCGTTGCTTTCTTCTGCCGTTGAAAACCCAGCATATTGACGGATAGTCCAAGGTCTACGAACATACATCGTGGAATAAGGCCCACGCAAATAAGGAGGAATCCCTGCAGCAAAATTTAGATGTTCTATTTTATCAAGGTCTTTTACTGTATAAGTAGACTTCAAGTTAATTTGCTCTGCAGTTTTAAATTTAGATTCCTTTTTGGGTATTGGATCTTTTGCAGAGACTAAGCTCATTTGCTGTATATCTTTACGTTCCATACTACTTATTTTCTTTTGGAGGTTGAACGTTCTTCTCACCGTCTAATCTTTCTTTCTCTATGAATTCTGCTAGGCGTTTTTCTAAAATTGGCTCAATGAGTGTTTTACGCTGATGGTGTTTTAAAAATGGAAACAATTCTAGATCCTGGGACATCTTATCTTCTGGGTTCTGATATTTATTTAACCCCACTAAGGTAAAATCACCAGAGGTAAGCTTCTCTTCTTCCTTATTTGCACTTTCTTTAATTTTCTTCTGAATTTTACCTTCAAAAAGGTGTTGAATTAAACCTTTCCCTGCTTCAATGGTTTTGAAAAGGGCTAAGGATTTTTCAGCTAATTCTTTGGTTAAACTCTCAATATAATAAGTTCCATCTACAGGGTTAGACACCTTATCAAAATAACTTTCCTTTTTCAAAATCAATAGTTGGTTCCTGGAAATACGCTCTCCAAACTCATTGCGTTTATGGAATATCTCGTCATACGCCAAATTATTTACCCAATTGGCACCTCCCAAAATGGCACTCATGCATTCTGTGGTGGAGCGAAGCATATTCATATTGTAGTCGTAGAGTGTTTGATTGCGTTTTGTTGGTTCGGCGATAATATGAAGCTCTATGCTTATATCTAATTCTTGAGCAAGACTCTCCACCAATAAGCGTAAAGCTTTCAGTTTGGCAATTTCAAAAAAGTAATTAGAGCCTTGAGAAATAAGAACATTAACTGCTAATGGCTCTGTTTTTTGAATTGAATTCTGTAACAAATTCAAATACTCATTGAGGTGAGCCAATGTATAAGCCAGCTGTTGGATAATAAGGCCGCCAGCATTTTGATACAGTCTCGCATCTACGGTAATTGCATTAGAGAAACTCTTTAATTCCGTTGTCTTTACTAGGACTTGGAAATCTTGTTTCTGATTTTTAAACCAATTCCCAGAAGAGGCCAACCGACCTATCGGATCAAAACCAACCAAAACGGTCTGGTCTTGATCTTGAAGTATCGCATCTAGAGATTTAAAAAAATCAAAATCAGAAAATAGAAATTCTACATAAAGAGGTATGTTGTACTCTTTTAAGGCTTTAAAAAACTTCAGCTTTTTTTCATCTGCTTCAGGAATAATAATCCAAAGGCTATCTGCGCCTCGGTCTATAACATCCTTTGCATTTTCAATAGTAATCTCAATATTTTCTAAGTAAAGTTTTTCGGTGACCAACCAATCTTGAGCTGGGTTTATAACATAGGCATCTTCGTGATCGTCTGCGTGGTAAAATGGCTTAACATCTATACCTTCTCCCGTTTTTTCGATGAGTGTCTCGTTATAGTCTGAACCTTTAAGGTCTACTTGTATCGTTTGCTTCCAGGCTTTAGCCGAAACAGGATCAAAGTCATCAAATAATTTTTTACTCATTGCTTTTAGTTTTTAGGCTATCCTCGTATTCTATAATATAAATTTCTTCGTTAGGGCGTTTCATAAAATATGTTTCCCTAGCAAAACGTTCAATTTCAATACTGTCGTCCAGCTTTTCTAAAATCTTTTTGTCCTGCTTGATTTGCTGAATATAATAGTCTCTGTTATCTTCGATCTCTTCAATTTCTGTATTGAGTTCACTATGAATTAACCATGAGTTGCTATCCAGAAATAGCATCCACACCATAAAAACGGTGAGCACCAACACATATTTGTTGCTCATAAATTTAAACCAAGGTTTCCGTTTAAGGTCTTTATACTTCATAGGTTAAATTTACTAAAATTACAGGAGTCTTTCTTTGATAATAGTTTGAACGATATCAATTGCTACCGTATTGAAGCGATTATTTGGAATAATAATATCGGCATACTCTTTAGTTGGCTCGATAAACTGTTGATGCATTGGCTTTAAGGTCGTTTTATAGCGATTCAAAACTTCATCTAAATCCCTGCCTCGATCTTTAATATCCCTTTTAAGACGGCGCATTAGACGTTCGTCACTATCGGCATGTACAAAAATCTTAATGTCGAACATGTCCCTAACATCAGGATGGGTAAAGATGAGAATTCCTTCTACGATCGTCACCTTCCTTGGTTTAGTAATGAGCGTCTCATCTGTTCTGTTATGTTCTGTAAAAGAATAAACGGGCTGGTGAATGGAATCCCCAGTTTTTAAAATCTTAAGGTGGTTTACCAAAAGGTCAAAATCTATTGATTTTGGATGATCAAAGTTATTTCTCTTTCTTTCTTCCATAGAAAGATGAGACAAATCTTTATAATAGGAGTCTTGATAAATAACATCAACTTCATCGTGTTGTAACTCATTGATGATTTGATTAACTACTGTGGTTTTCCCACTTCCTGTTCCTCCTGCAATGCCAATTATGAGCATAATGAAATTTTTAATTTTTTATTTAGTATTGTGCTTTCAGCCAGTTTTTTAAGCTCTGAAAGTTTTGAGGATTAATTCCGTGCCCCTCAAGATATTCCTCATAAACCGTATCGATATTCAGCTTGTCTAATAATGGCTTGTTTTGTCTAGCCCACTCAATAGGAATCACCTGGTCTTCACTTCCATGTGAATTATAAACCTTCAAATGACTAAAATCTTTCGATTCATAGCCAGCTTCAATCATATTGATGTCTACATAGCCGGAAAGGCCTACGACATTTTTAATAACTTCTGGATATGAAAGCGCTAGAGCAAAACTCAAAATTGTGCCTTGACTAAACCCTAAAAGGCTAACCTTGCTTTTATCGATAGGATAAGCTTCAATAGCTTCTTCCAGAAATGTTTTGACCAACTTTCTAGACAGAATAGCCTGCTCGATATCGCTAAATTTTCCTTTTTGAGCATCAAAATTGATGGCATACCATGCGTTTCCTGAAGGTTGCAAGGCAAGAGGAGCCTTTAAAGAGATAACGATGTATTCCTCTGGTAATTCGGTTGCAAAGGAAAACAAATCATTCTCGTCACTGCCATAACCGTGCAGCATTAGTATAAGTGGGGCCTTGCTGGCTAAGCTAGAGGGTCTTACCAAATGCGTAAGAGATAAATCTTTTGTAGTCATTTAAGTTAGTTTTTTAAAAAGGCGTTGACATAAATTTCCAATAAGCGGAACCTTGTTTTCCTTACCGGAAACTGCTCCTATAAAGCCATAAATCCACAAAATAAAATAAGAAAGATAAAATGCAGAACCAACTATCATGTTCAATAAATCACTAAAACTATCATAGAGTCCATTGACGATAACACCAAATAAGATGATCAAAAAATTGATACCCAAAGCTTGTCGTATATGGAAACTGGCAAATTCTTGCTTATTCTCGTCGGAGTTGAGGAATAGAGCCATTATACTTCCAAAAATGGTGAAGTAGGCTACTATGGCTGCGGTTTTTCCGCCTCTTTCAGGTTTAATTTTCATAAATAGAGTCGTTATAGATGCTTCCGTAGACCTTACCCTTAAGGGTTTCTCCTAAGAACATGCTATTTTTAGATTTAGAATGAATATGTTGTACGTTAAAGATATATTCTGAATAAGGTTCGAATAAGCTTAAATCTGCACGTTCTCCTGCATCAATTTTTGATGTGGATAATCTAAACGTTCTTTTAGTTTTAGATAGCAATTCAGCAGCTTTTTCTACCCCAAATAATTGATTTAAGACTGAAAATGAAGATTCCAAACCAATACTTCCATAACTAGCATTTTCGAATTCTAGGTCTTTATGTTCAACATCCATGGGTTCGTGGTCGCAAGTTACCATATCAATAATGCCTTCTTTTACAGCGTGTAATAAGGCGTCCTGATCTTTTAGGGTCCTTAAGGGTGGTAACACTTTATATTTACTATCAAATCCCTCAAGTTTTTCACTGTTGAAGTAAAGGTGGGCAATAGCTACGCTACAGGAGACATTCAATCCTTTTGCTTTGGCAGTTTCAATCAGTTTTACAGCACCTTGTGTTGAAATGTTAGGGATATGAAGTCGGCCTCCTGTATAGTCCAAAATATAAAGATCCCTAGCAATCTGCAATTCTTCTGCTAGATTGGGCATTCCCTTTAAACCGATGTAAGTGGTGAATTCATCTTCATTCACTTGGGCATTAGCAGCTATAGGTTTGTCTTGTGGATATGAAAAAATTAAACCATCAAAACTCTTTGCGTATTGAAGGGCTATTTTGAATAAATTGGAATCTGCTACTGGGGATTTAAAATCATAAAAGCCTACAGCACCTCCCATTTGCATGTCGTATAGCTCTGCTAGATGTTTTCCATCAAAACCTTTAGTTAAGGCTCCTAAGGGCTTAATGTCTATAAGTTGAGTATCAATTTGTTGTTGTAAAAATTTTACAGCAGAATGACTATCTGTAATAGGATTCAATTTTGGATTGAGTAAAAAGCTTGTAAATCCAGAATGTCTAGCTGTTTTAACTCCATTGGCCAAGGTTTCTCTTTCTTCAAAGCCAGGCTCTCCAAAACTAACAGAGCTATCAAAAAAACCGTTGGATACATGCAAGTTGGGTAGATCAACACACTTACCTTCATATTCTATGTTATCTTCAATTTGAGTGATAGTCCCCTCTTCAATAAGGATATCTTTTGTTTGACGATGAAATGGACTTTCAGAATCAATGATTTTTGCAGACTTAAGGAGAAGGGAAGACATAGGTATCAATTTAAAAATCTTAAGATTAATAGTTCTAAAAGAAAAAATCCAAGCGCAAAAATAAGCATCCATTTCCAAAGCTCAAGGATTTTCCTTGCTTCTGTGAAAGAATTAAACGCCTCTTGGATGGTACTGAATTTCACAAGGTTTTGATTTCCCAAATCAAGGGCTTGTAAATCACTTTCTTTTCTATTATAATTGAAGCTTAAGTCAAGAAGCGTGGAGTCTTTCTGTTTCAATTCATAATGACCAGCGATTTCAGGCTGGTATTGGGTGTTGATTTGTATGGTATTTCCAAGCTTAGTTTGTTTTGGAATTACCTGTTTTTGTGAACTGACTAACTGTAAAATCTCATCTTGGCCTAGAGTAGTTTTTACACTAAAAGTTTCATCGCCACCAATGGTAGAGTAGAGAAGAGGATTAGATTTGCTTTGCAAGGCAATATTGTAAAACACAGGAACAACTAGAGGGGAGTTTATAAAATTGGAAAATCTTGTATCGAGAGACGAGGAAAAAACATAGAGACGATCTTGTTCTGCTAGAAAGGATGAACCATTGCTATATTTTAAAATAGGAGACAAAAAAGGATTGATTTCTAGGCTTTTGGATGTTGAAGGATAATCGAAATTTTGAATATTTTCTGAAAATACACTCGTAAATAAAGGATGGTTGTAGCTGATGGTTGTAATATCACGCTTATTTGAATTTGAATTGAGATAGATCGCCTGACTCATCCCGAAATTAGAATAGGTAGTTTCTGAAGCATTTTCACTAGGGATGATAACTAAAGTTCCCCCGTTTTTATAAAATTCCTCCAGATTAGTTTTAAGAATAGGGCTGAAATTTTCAATCTCATTTAAAATAATAAGATCTGTATTTGAGATTTTTGAATAGTCAAAATTAGTAATAGGGTTGACATTCAAGTCAAATCGATCCGACTTAAAAATGGAGGAGAGAAAAGAACTTTTTTCTTTTTCTTTGGAATGAAGTGCGAGAATACGAATAGGGTCATTTTGATTTAGACTAAAATGCAAGGTATTATCATAAGACATTCCATCGGTCTCAAGCTCTAGCCGTCCTTTCTTAAAATCTGTATTCCCCAATTCGAAACTTACATTGGAAGTGAGTTTGTCCTTAAAGGTAGCCCTTGCTTTGCCAATTAAGTTTGGTCCGTCATACAGCGACACCGTAATGTCTTTATCGGTGCTGAGACTGGATTTGACCTCAACACGAAGTATAGAGTTAGAATTTATCTCTTCTAACTTAGCAGAGGAGATATAAAAATTTTCGAGACTCTTAGGTTCTTTAATTATAAAACTAAGGTCAATAGTTTCAATGGTTTTGAGATCTGTAGGGTCTTCAAAATTAAGCGCATCGGTGATAATAAATAAACTTTTACTAGTCTCCTGGCTTTTGTACATAGACTCTGCCTTAAGCAGAATGCTTTGAAACTCCAAGCTAACGGGAGTAAAATCTATATTGAAAAAATCATTTTTTATATCACTTTTGGTGGTGTGCTTCCAACTGTTGGTGTTTGTAAATAAAGAGAATTGCTGTTGCTCGCCAAGTTGGTCCCATAAATTTTGCTTGGCCTCTTCCAATAAACTGACTTGATTTCCAGGTAACTCCATGGAAAATGAGTTATCCACATAAATAGCGACCTCGGTATCTTTTAAAGCAGATTCTGTATTTGGAATATAGGGTTTAGAAAAGGCTAGAATTAAAAAAGCCAAACCCAAAAGTCTGGTCATTAAAACCAACCATTTCTTGATTGTTGAGCTTTTTCTGGATTGTAACTTAATTTTTTCTAAGAGCGCAACATTGCTAAACTTGGTCGTTTTGTATTTTCTTAATTGAAATAAATGAATTAAAATTGGTATGATAAGTAAAAAGAGAAAGTAGAGGACATCTGGCTTTTCAAAAATCATCGGGTATTTTAATTATGTATTTGTTCAATAGTAAATTCAAAAGTAGTGCCCTTACCTTCGGTAGATTCAACAGAAATCTTTCCGCCTAGATTGTGTATCATTTTTTTAACTGTAGATAGACCAATGCCGTTTCCTTTATTTCCTTTTCTATCGTAACCTGCAACTGTTGAAAACAAATTGAAAATTTCTTTTTGTTTATCTTTAGGAATACCGATACCATTGTCTTTTACAATAAATCTATAGGCGTCTGGTTCTTTTTTAAAATCGATATCAATTTCAATTTTAGGTTTGTCATTGTACTTCAAGCTGTTGCCAATCAAATTTAGCAGTATTTGCTCTAAGGCAACCTTGTTGGTATAAATATCGATGCTTTCTTGTGGAAAACTAAGATCACAATCATCTCCAATATCTAGCATTTCCACTATATCTTCTATGAGGGAATGAACATCAAATTCTTTTAATGATTCTTTATTATTGGTAATGGAGTCACTCTCATAATGGGTTAAGATATTAGAGATATAGTCACTGAGCTGAAAGGAAGACTTCTTGAGGTTGTTAAGATACTCTAGACCAGAATTGTCCAAAATATCTTTATATTTCGCCTTCAGCACGTCTATAGTCACAATCATGCTGGCAAGAGGCATTTTCATATCGTGAGACACAACTCCTGCAAAGTTCTTGAGCTGGTTATTTTTTTCTTTGAGTTGTTTTTGAGTTTCTTTTAAACCCTCATTGATAGATTGAAGTTCAAACAACTTGGTGACTTGGTTCGCCAAAAACATCAGACTTTCCTTTTGTCTATCAGATAAGGCTCTTGGTTGGTGATCTACCACACATAAAGTCCCCAAAGCAAACCCATTCTTATCTTTTAACGGCACACCTGCATAAAAAATAACTTTTTTATCTCCATAGACTAGCGGATTTCCTTTGAATCTAAAATCATCTCTAGCGTCAAAAACTTCCATGATGTCTTCATCAGATTGTATGGCTAAGTTACAGAAAGAATATTCTCTATCGGTTTCACAATAATCTGCTCCTACTTTAGATTTAAACCACTGCCTGTCTTTATCTATTAAAGAAATCATAGCAATAGGGGTATCGCATATAGAAGCAACCAACTTAGTGATCTGGTCGTATTCATGCTCTGGTAGAGTGTCTAAGATATTTAGAGACTTAAGAGCATGTAGTCGTTGTGATTCTGTTTTTGGATGGGTCTTCATTGAGAATGTATATACAGGTATTCAAAATAATCTGCAATATACAAAAAATAGATTTTGTTAACTAGATTTAAAAACTTTCGAAAGCACCAAGTCCAAAGAGTGCAAAATCATATTTCACGGGATCTTTAGGATCTAATATTCTTAAGTTTTGGTCGAGTTCAAGAACTGCTTTGGCATCGTTTTGAGTTCTTTTTAAAAGCCCCAGTTCCCTTGCTATTCTTCCAGAATGAACATCTAGTGGGCAAGATAGAGAAGAAGTCAATAGACTCTTCCAAATACCGAAGTCTACCCCATTATTATCATGTCTTACCATCCATCGCAAATACATATTGATGCGTTTTGCTGCGGAATTTTTATAAGGATCACTCACATGCTTTTCAGTTCGTGGCTGATGCTCCAATTCAAAGAAAATACGTTTAAATTTATGAATAGAGGTCTGTAAAGTTCCTTCTCCTTGTTTAGAAAAAACGGCCTCCAAACCACCATAATTGTTGTAGATGTGTTTTAAAGCTGTCATAAAGTACTTAAGGTCATTGGCGTTAAAGGTTCTGTGTACAAAGCCCAGACAAGCATCAAGGTCCTTTTGGGAATGATTCATTATAAAGTCATAGGGTGCAAACTGAAGTATTTGACATAATTGCTCACCATTTTTTAAAATGCTTTTGCGATTTCCCCAAGCTATGGTAGCAATAAGAAATCCTACAATTTCGATATCTTCCTTTTTTTGAAACTTGTGAGGAATGGAAATAGGATCTGTTGCTATGAATTTAAACTGATTGTATAGGTGTACTTTCTCGTCTAAAAAAGGCTTAAGCTGAAGTAATTTTGATTTAGACAAATTGGCCATCTCTCATTTCTAACTTACGATCGGCCATATTGGCCAATTCTTTATTGTGTGTTACAATCACAAAAGTTTGATCCAACTCATCTCTTAATCTGAAAAACAAATGATGCAATTTTTCTGCAGAGGCCGTGTCTAAATTTCCAGAGGGCTCATCTGCAAAAATAACCGAAGGGTTGTTAATAAGTGCTCTAGCTACGGCAACTCTTTGCTGCTCACCTCCGCTCAACTCATTAGGCTTGTGTGAAGCTCTATGCTCCAGTCCCAAGAAGCCAAGGAGTTCTTTAGCTCGTTTTTCTGCTTCTGCTTTAGGGGTTTTGTGGATAAATGCAGGAATGCAAATGTTCTCAAGAGCTGTAAATTCTGGTAACAGCTGATGAAATTGAAAGATAAAACCGATGTTGTCGTTTCGGAATCTGGCTAAACCTTTTTTAGTGAGATCATTTATGTTTTTACCGTTAATTTCAATAGAAGAATTCAGAGATTTATCTGGATTTTCTAAAGTACCAAGAATTTGTAGCAAAGTAGTTTTGCCTACACCTGAGGGTCCAGTTATAGATATGATCTCTTTTTTCTGAATGTGTAAATTGATATCGTTTAAGACTTTCAGCTCTCCGTAATGTTTGCTGATATGTTTGGCCTTTATCATGGAATTGGTTTGAAATTCAAAAGTCAGAATAAAATCTGAATTAAAAAAGATTTCCTCAGCTACTAATTTTTCCTTAAATGAAAATATATCGTTTAATATTAATGTAGATTTGTTCAACAAAATAAAATTTATGTCAGATCAAAATTTACAAAAAGCCACTTTTGCAAATGGATGTTTCTGGTGTACAGAAGCCGTTTTTCAAAGATTAGAAGGAGTGAAAAATGTAAAATCTGGATTCACAGGAGGTGTTATTAAAAACCCACCCTACCGCGAAGTCGTTATGGGAAGAACAGGACATGCAGAAGCCATTCAAATTATTTACGATCCAGAAGTTGTTGATTATAAAACATTGCTATATGTCTTCTTTTCAACTCATGATCCAACAACGCTAAACAGGCAAGGCTACGATGTGGGTGAGCAGTATAGAAGTGATATCTTTTTCCATTCGGAAGCACAAAGAAAAGATGCTGAGTTCATTATATCTGAATTAGAGTCAGAAGAAATTTTCAAGGATAAGATCGTGACCAAAATTTCTAAGGCATCAGAATTTTATTCAGCTGAAGAAGAACACCAAAATTTCTATAACAACTATACAGAAAACCGATATTGCCAACTTATCATCGAGCCTAAATTGGCCACTTTAAGAAACAAATTCAGTCATCAACTTAAAACTTAATCCATGTCCTTTAAGACCGACGAAGAGTATTCTCAACCTTACGTTGACGAAATCAAATCCAGTTATGAGTCTATTATAAAAAACATCGGTGAGGATACAACTAGAAATGGCATAGTAAAAACACCAGAAAGAGCGGCTAAAGCTATGCAGTTTTTGACACAGGGATATAACATGGATCCAAAAGAAATACTGCTTGGAGCTATGTTTGAAGAACCTTATGACGATATGGTCTTAATAAAAGATATCGAGTTGTATTCGTTGTGTGAGCACCATATGTTGCCTTTTTTCGGTAAAGTTCATGTAGGTTATATTCCTAATGGAAAAATTGTAGGTTTAAGTAAAATTCCTAGAATTGTAGATGTGTTTGCAAGGCGGTTACAAGTTCAGGAGCGTTTAACTCATGATATTTTGGAGTGCATTAACGACACCTTGCAGCCCAAAGGAGTAGGTGTAGTCATTGAAGCTCAGCACATGTGTATGATGATGCGAGGTGTGCAAAAACAGAATTCAGCAACAACAACTTCAGGATTCAGAGGGGAATTTAAAAATCAAGAAACGCGAAGTGAGTTTCTGAAACTTATAGGATGATTATTTTTAATCGCAAATGAAGCTGTCTTTTGTACCAAATTAAACATATAATGTCGCAATAAATCGTTTATTTTTCGTTTGCTTTTTATCAAAAATAATTACCGTAACTAAGGCTATACTTATTATTTTTAACTTCAATCAATCAAAAAATAATTCAATTTATTTATACGACATTATAAATTTAATTTAGTACTAATTGAGGCAGTTTTTTTTAATACCATTTTCTAGTGAAGAGTTTAAAAAGTGTCGATAAATCTAAGGTAACAAGAAACCGAATGCGTTCATCATAATTCTCATCTCTAAACTCCCAACCATTACTAGAATAGACGGGTAAATAAAGCTCGAAATAATCTTCGACAAAATTAAGTCGGATTCCAGAATCGTAAACAAAGCGCGGATTGCTAAAACTATTCTTAAAAAAACCAGCATCTCCATAAACAAATATCCAGTTCCAAATGGTTGTACTCACATTGGTAGAGACTATCCAATCATCTGCAAAACGCTGATCAAATTGAGACTTGAATCCGCCTTCTGCCATGATATATTGTTGACTGAATAGCCCACTTTCTTCACTTCGTCCATAATAATTATAATCAAACAAATAATCTGAAGGTCTGTCTAAAGCAAAGCTAAAGTAGTTGGAATTTTGTGTATCATTATATAAAAACAAACCTCCATAAAATCTAAAATTAATTTGTCGATTATTATTGTATAATTTTCTAAAACTAAACGTCGTAGAGACTTTACTGAATTTTTTAGCAATTTGGTAATCGATAGAAGAGGTCATAAACCGATCTAAATTTTTATTTGAAAAGTTATAACGAATATTAAATATGTTATAGTTAGGTTCATCGGTTTCTATAAACTCACTTTCATCTTGATCTACATTTACAGTTCTTACAGATAAATTATGTCTACTGTTATCTCTTAAATCCTGAGGTCTATAAGTCATGTTTATAAAACCCGAATATCGGTTATAAAACAAGTCCCGATCGTAAGAAAACCTAGACCCGTTGAGTCCATATCTAACCGCAAATAAATCCTCCCCCTTAAAAAATTGGGTGTAATCTATAGAAGCTCCTCCTACTAGAGCATTGCTGGTTAGGCCATATTTTGGAGTGACTTTATAGCTTAATTGTTTAGGTAGCAGCGACGTATTGTATAACTTGGGGCCTATAGCTAAACCATCGTACAAGTTATAAGTGAATTCTGGTATCAGAAATAACTGGTTGTATTTTGGATCTTCAATGTCTTCAAATAACCTGAACTGGAATGGCTTATTTAATATTTTACCCCTACTTTTAAAATTATTTCTTTGATCAAATTCAGGAATTATTCCTTCATAATTTACTGCTAATTGGTCACTTCCAAGATCTTTTAAATAAATTATAGTATCGTTATTAAAAGCATTTACCCAATTTTTTGAGAGCACCTCCTTATCCTTAAGTTGATAAACGGCCACAGGCATAGGATTTTTAGTCTTATTTAAGAGTCTTACTTTAATAGAATCTGATACTTTATTAATTTTATCTATTTTAAAATCAATATCCTTATTGCTTCCTAAATAATGGGTAGAGAACCAAGAGATATCTTTATCGGTTAAAGAGGAAAGGATATCGAAATAATCATCTGGATCTGAATATTTCAATTTATTTTTTTCAAAGTAAAGCTTTAAGCTTTCATTCACTATTTCTTTACCTATATAATCTTCCAAGTATTTGAAACCTATACCTCCTTTATAAGGATTCGAAAGTTTTTGATTGAACTTGAGTAGACTATCTTGTGGGAAATCAACCGCTTGACTTAGATTCTGTCTTATGGTAGTTTCATGAATAAATTGATATCGATCATTAAACATCAGATCGGAAGCGTGAAACCACTTCACTCCAAAGAAATTTGAAAAACTTCCCAATAGTTTTACATCTGGATAATAGGTTCCTACATAATCCATCATGGTTTTTACTAAAATCGCGTCTAAAAACCATTGATTTTCTCTTGCATTAATCAAAAAAGACCTTCTTAAGTATTGATTTGTTATGGCCTTCAAGAGTTTGATATCATACTGAAACCCATCCGGGAAAGGTCGGATAAAACTAGGAAGTTGATTAAGACCATATACAGGAGAAAGGTTATATTCTTCTTCAGTAATGAGCATAGTTTCGAATCCAAATTCACCTAATTTTTCTTCAAGGAAGTACACAATTCTATCGGTTATGAGTGCTTCAATTTCTGGACGTAAGTCACTATCTTTTAAATTGGTGAAGATCTTTACATGATCTGTTTGTATCACCTCAAAATTATCAATACGTTTAACAAAAAGAGGTGAGCCGACCATTTGCTTGGCTTTGAGCTTTATTTTTTGAAAACCCGCTAGATCTCCATTAGATTGGGTTTGGTCAAAATTGGAGCGAATAGTGTATTGATTTGGAACTTGTATAGTAATGTCATAGTCCAGTTTTTGAGAAGGATAATCATTGAGATCTTTATGACTATATAAGATCCAGTCTTTTTCATAAACAGCAGGAACAATTAGCCAATTTTTAAGTAATAATTCCTTTTGATTCCAGCCAAAGCCAGTAAATTTTTGATCTGGAATAGTCAAGGTATAAATGAGGTTGACCTCTACTGAAGCTTTTGGTGCTAAGGCTTGGTCTAAATCTAACTCAATTAAATCAACTTGCCCTTCAACATAGCTCCATTGGGATTCTCCGAGATTCGTAGATAACGAGTGAATTTGTGTACCACCTCTTTCAAGATTAGAGGCAAAGTGAAATCTACGAACATAATCTTGAGCATAGCGCTTAGCAAGAGGGCTTTCCTTATCGGAAAACGCATTTAACCAATTGTAAAAGTAAATGGTTTCCATGGCTTTACCGCTTGTGTTTTCATACGTGATCGTCTGCTGGATGGTAAAGGTTTTTAAATCATCAGACGATTGAATATCAGAAACAATTTTATTTTGAGAAAAACTCAAAAAAGAAGTAAGGCCTAGAAAGAGAAGGGTGTATGTGGTTTTCAATTTGATGTTATAAAATTTTCTGTATGAGGCATTTGCTCAATTTTTAAATAGTACAAACCAGTCGATAAGTTAAAAACATCTAATTTGGTAAGTATGTCAAAAACGTTTAAATTAATGACTTCTTGCCCTAAATTATTAAAAATTATGTTCTTTTTAAAATTGAGTTAAAAGTAAATTTTAGATTTTTAGGTTGATACACCAAAATTAAATTAAGAATTATCTAACAAAAGGATTTTGACACCACTGTTTAGAAATTTGGGCTCAAATCATATTCATTGTAAAATTTATCCAAAATATCAACGACTTCATCTTCAGTATCTACAAGATCGATCAAGTCTAAATCCTTAGCACTAACCGTTTTAAATTCTTCAACTAAGGTTGATTTTATCCAATCCATAAGTCCACTCCAGTAGTCTTTGCCAACTAATATAATAGGGAATTTATCAATTTTTCCTGTTTGTATCAATGTAATCGCTTCAAAGAGTTCGTCAAGAGTTCCAAAGCCGCCTGGCATGACTACAAAGCCTTGAGAGTATTTTACAAACATGACTTTTCTAACGAAGAAATAATCAAAATCCAAATTTTTATTTGCATCTATGTAGGGATTGTCATGCTGTTCAAAAGGCAAATCAATATTAAGTCCTACCGAAGTTCCTCCTCCTAGGTTAGCTCCTTTGTTTCCTGCTTCCATTATACCAGGTCCGCCGCCTGTAATAATCCCATAACCCTGCTCTACAATTTTACTTGCTACTTTTACGGTTAGTTCATAATATTTATCCTTAGGTTTTGTTCTTGCAGACCCAAATATAGAGACACATGGACCTATTTGACTCATTCGTTCATATCCATAAACGAATTCACTCATGATTTTAAATAAAGCCCAACTATCGTTAGTCTTTATTGCGTTCCAATTTTTATTTTGTTTATCTACCATAATAAAGTATTAGTTGAGTTCTTTTCTTAAAAATTCTGCTGTATAGCTTTTTTTGTCTTTAGCGACTTGTTCAGGAGTTCCTTTTGCAACGAGTTGTCCTCCCTTTTTTCCTCCCTCATAACCGATGTCAAACATATAATCTGCTAGCTTTATCACATCCATATTATGTTCAATAATCAATACCGAATTTCCTTTATCTACAAGTTTTTGTAAAACTTCCATAAGGACTTTAATATCTTCAAAGTGAAGTCCCGTTGTAGGTTCGTCCAAGATATAAAATGTATTTCCAGTGCTGATTTTGGATAGTTCTGATGCTAGTTTTATACGTTGTGCCTCTCCTCCAGATAAGGTGGTGCTCTGTTGACCTAATGTGATATAGCCTAAACCTACGTCTTTTATTGTTTTCAGTTTGCGATAGATTTTTGGGATAGGCTCAAAGAAATCTGTCGCTTCATCAATAGTCATTTCCAGAATATCACTTATGGATTTCCCTTTAAATCGTATTTCCAAAGTTTCTCTGTTAAACCGTTTGCCCATACATGTTTCACATTCCACGTATACATCTGGCAAAAAGTTCATTTCTATGACTTTTAAGCCTCCTCCTCTACACGTTTCACACCGACCACCTTTAACATTGAAACTAAACCTTCCTAACTTGTAGCCTCGAATTAAGGCTTCTGGAGTTTTAGCAAATAGGTTTCGTATTTCTCCAAAAACGCCTGTGTAGGTTGCAGGATTAGAGCGTGGTGTTCTTCCAATAGGGGATTGGTTAATATCAATAACTTTATCTAGATGCTTTAAGCCTCGCACTGTTTTATGAGGTAAAGCCTCCATCTTACCATTAAAAAAATAGTTATTTAACACTGGGTATAAAGTATCATTAATAAGTGTGGATTTTCCACTTCCAGATACTCCTGTCACTACGATAAGCTTTCCTAAAGGAATTTTGATAGAGACATCCTTAAGATTATTGCCAGTCGCATTCATAAGGTGAAGGTGCTTTCCATTGCCTTTTCTTCTCTTTTTCGGAACTTCAATTTTCCTTTTCCCAGAAAGGTAATCTGCTGTAAGTGTGTTGTGAGTGAGAATTGTTTTTGGAGTGCCTTCGCTAATAATCTGTCCGCCATTTTTGCCAGCATGAGGACCAATATCAATAACATGGTCTGCACGCTCTATCATATCTTTATCGTGTTCCACAACAATTATAGAATTCCCTACATCTCGAAGAGAGACTAAAGAATTAATAAGTTTTTCGTTATCACGTTGGTGCAAGCCAATGCTTGGTTCGTCCAAGATATAGAGAACACCCACAAGTTGAGATCCTATTTGCGTAGCAAGCCTTATTCTTTGGGCTTCTCCTCCAGAAAGGGTTTTGGAGCCTCTGTTTAGGTTAAGGTAGTTTAGCCCAACATCTTCCAAAAACGAAAGTCTAGTTTTTATTTCTTTAATGATTTCTTCAGCTATTTTTTTCTCGCTTTTTCCGAGTCTAGACAGTAAATCCTTAAAAAAGGTAACCAATTCGTCTACATCCATATTTACAATATCTGCGATATTTTTATCGTCGATTTTGTAGTATAAAGACTCTTTTTGGAGTCTACTTCCTTTACAGGTTTCACAGGGCTTTTTATCCATGTATTTTTTGGCCCAACGTTTCAGTGATGCTGAAGATTCTTTTTGATTAAAAGTATCTTCAATAAACTTGGCAACACCTTCAAAATTATAACTGAATGTTTTACTAACTTTAGAGGTTTCGCTATATTTTTCGAATCTTGCTTTTCCTCCGTGGAGGATAATATTCAAAGCTTCTTCAGGTATGGTTTCAATGGGGTCTTTTAAATCAAAATCGAAGTGTTCTGCTATGGCTTTTAGCTGTTTGAAAACCCAGTTATTTTTTTTCTCTTTACCATGAGGCTCAAGACCACCATCCCTTATAGAGAGATTGGCATCTGGAATAATACGGTCTAGATTAATTTCAAAAACCTCACCTAATCCATTGCATTTAGGACAAGCGCCTTTTGGGGAATTGAACGAAAAATTATTAGGCTCTGGATTGGGGTAAGAAATACCAGAAGTGGGGCACATTAAATTACGGCTAAAGAATTTGGGCTTTTCCTTGCCATGCTCTAGAATCATCATCACACTATTGCCTTGCTTCATCGCTGTAGCAATACTATCGCTCAAGCGTTTGTTGGAGTTGATATCATCATTGATTTTTAACCGATCTACGACAACTTCTATATCGTGAATTTTATACCGATCCACCTTCATGCCTTTTTCGATGTCTTTTATTTCTCCATCGATTCTTACTTTTAGAAAACCTTGTTTAGCAATTTGCTCAAATAGTTCTCTGTAATGGCCTTTACGAGACCGTATAACTGGAGCGAGAATATTTACTCGCTTATTCTTAAAGCCTTCAACTATATTATTCTGAATTTGCTCATCAGTGAAACTTACCATCTTTTCACCAGTCTTGTAACTGTAAGCCGTACCAACTCGTGCATATAAAAGTCTAAGAAAATCGTAAATTTCTGTGATGGTTCCTACGGTGCTTCTAGGGCTTTTGGACGTCGTTTTTTGTTCGATAGCAATGACGGGAGATAAGCCATCAATTTTATCAACATCTGGACGTTCCAATCCACCCAAGAATTGCCTAGCATAAGCCGAAAAGGTTTCTATATACCGGCGTTGACCTTCTGCGTAGATGGTATCGAAGGCCAATGACGATTTCCCAGAACCAGATAAGCCAGTGATGACCACAAGCTTATTTCTAGGTATTTTAACATCGATGTTTTTTAAATTATGAACTCTAGCCCCAAGGACTTCAATAAACTCTTCTTTTTTTTCCATAGCGATTTCAACGCGCGAATTTAAGTAAACAAAATGAGGTTTTTGGGTTTAATACCATTAGCTTATGTATTGTTGAAACCTTAATTGAACACACATATTGGACATAAGACAGAACGATCTAAATAGAGATGCCAGCAGGTAGTAACTCTTTGTATTTTAATCTGTTTTTTCTGAAAAATTTTGCGATTTCTGGAGAGGTAGGCATTACCTTAAAACGAGTATCTTTAAAGCTATCGAGGATTTTTGAAATGAAGAGATCTTGAATTTCAGAATCCTTATAAGTATCTGGAACTGTTAATTTAGTAAGAAAAATTTTGCGTTCTTGCTCAGAAAATTCAGCTGTTAATATTTCACCTTCAATTTTAGCCTCATATTGCCTTTGGAAATCATTTTTTATTACTTCAAATTCTACTGTTTTCATGCTTGAATGATTTATGTAGGATTGTTAAATCCATAAAACTGAAATTACATAAATCTTATAAAAATTTATGTAATAAATTATCGATTTACAAAGGTAAACAATAAATTTATAACTTATTTTCGTATTTAACTCTTACTCAAATTAAACAGGTGTGATCAATGTGTATATGATGCCAGGAATGGCTGCTAATCCAACAGTTTTTGAGAGAATTGATTTACCAGATAAGGAGTTTAAAATGGTATGGCTGACTTGGAAAATCCCTAAGAAAGAGGAAAGCTTAAAAGCTTATGCTAAGCGAATGGTTGAACCAATTGAAAAAGATAAGCCTGTGGTTTTGATAGGAGTTTCTTTTGGTGGAGTTTTAGTTCAGGAAATGAGCAGGTTTTTGATGGTAAAACGATTGATTATTATTTCTAGCGTAAAGTCAAAACAAGAATTACCAACACGAATGAAACTGGCAAGATACAGCGGAGTTTATAAAATTTTACCTACTGGCTTATTGAATTATATTACTCAAATTAAAAAATTACCAGTAGGCAGTACCGTAAGAAAACGTTTAAAACTTTATCAGCAATATCTTTCAATGAAGGATATAGATTATATAAATTGGGCTATAAAGGAGATGTTATGTTGGGAGCAAGTTCAAGCCATTAAAGGTATAATTCATATCCATGGTGAAGAAGATTTAGTTTTTCCCATAAAGAATATATGTGTTTGCATACGTATTCCAAAAGGAACACATATTATGATCTTAAATAAATATAGATGGTTTAATGCCAATCTACCTGGATTAATTTCAGAAGGAATTTTACAACATTAAAAAATAAACTAGAATATGAAATTAGATACCTTTTTTACAAAATCGATTTTTACTGTAGGGGTGGCCACCTTGACCCTTGGGGGTTATTTTGCCATAACCAGTTTTATAGCTAGCTACGATGAAGACGTCAAAACTTCTAATCCAGAAAAAAGTTTTGAAAATGATTATAACGTGTTTGCGATAGACATACCAGAACAAATTGATTTTGCAGGAGAAAAGATTCCTTTAGATATTCCAGATATAAAAGAAAGGTTGGATCGAGAGTTATTAGTCAATACTTACTGGCAATCCAATGCTCTGCTTTTGATAAAAAGGGCACATAAATACTTTCCTATTATTGAGCCTATTCTAAAGGAGAATGGAATTCCAGATGACTTTAAATATTTAGCAGTTGCGGAGAGCGGATTAGAACACGTTGTTTCTCCTGCAGGTGCTACGGGATTTTGGCAAATCATGAAAGGGACTGCACAAGATTATGGTCTGGAAGTCAACGATAATGTTGATGAACGCTACCATATTGAAAAAGCTACTGAAGTGGCTTCTCAATACCTCAAGAACTCTAAGGAGCGTTTTGGAACATGGACATTAGCCGCAGCCTCTTACAATGCAGGTAATGCAGGAATATCAAGAGAATTAAAACGACAAGAGGTCGACGATTATTTCGATCTACTTCTTAATCCAGAAACATCCAGGTATGTTTTTAGAATCGTAGCTTTAAAACATATTCTATCCAATGCTAAAGATTTTGGATTTCATTATGAAGATAAAGATCTTTATGAAATGAAGCCTATAAAAAAGGTAGTAGTCGATACAGCTGTAAGTGATTTCGTAGATTTTGCTAAGCAGTTTAATATGAATTATAAGACCTTAAAAATTCATAATCCTTGGCTTAGAGATAAATATTTGGATAATTATACCAAGAAAGTTTATAAAATTGAAGTTCTAAAATAAAAACCTTTAATTATGAGTCTATTGATAATTTTAGCTTTGGTCGTTATTGGTCTTATTGCTGGCTTTTTAAGTGGTATTCTTGGTGTTGGTGGGGGAGTAGTGATGGTTCCGCTTATGATCTTACTTTTAGGATTTTCACAACACCAGGCTCAAGGTACGAGCCTTGCCGTTTTAGCAGTTCCTGTGACGCTAGCAGCAGCCTACAACTATTACCAAGATGGCAGTTTAAATTGGAGATATGCTTTAGTGATGGCATTTATGTTTGTGATTGGAGGATATTTAGGATCAAAATTAGCCATAAGCCTAGATGAAAAGGTCTTAAAACGAATTTTCGGAGTAGTATTAGTTGTCCTAGGGTTCAGAATGATTTTCGTCAAATAAACTATAGATTCTCATAGTTTTTTAAATCTAAAATATCTTTCTCTATGGCTTTTAGACAAATCTTAGTAGCTATTTCTACGCCTACTGAAAGGTGAACCTGTTTATTTTTTCTGATGTTTAAAATTGTCTTATCCTGACTTAAAGTTATAGAGATAGGAAGTCCTAATTTGTGCTTCAACATTTTAATGGTTTTGGTTTCTGTATTATATAATTCGTTGACATATAACACTTTAATTTTAGGGTGAAATTGTTTAGAAAACAGAATAGCATCTTCTCTCGTATCCCACATTATTAACACAAAATCCATCCAATCTCCATGGGTGTCTATGAGTTGATTTAAAGCTTGGGTTTCCCCATTACTAGTTACACACCAAGACGCATAGCTCATGAGATACGAAGGTTTTTTTAAATCGTATATATGGTTAATTTTATTATTGATACTGAAAACTTTAAAGTTATCTAGAATTGTCCCCTTAAGCTTAAGACTGACTAAAGAATCAAAATAATTATTGGTAGAATTGTGATTTACTTGATTAAAATCAGACTCTGATTTTGTCTGAAACTCATCGTGATATAATTCTAACATTTGGGAAAATAGAATACTATCATTTTCTTCTGCAGGTTGAGAAAAAATTGATAATGAAAAAAATAAAAAAATAATTTTTAACAATACACTTCAATATTTGTTAGTATTTAAAATTAAGTAAATTAATTACTAACTCCTAAATCAATCTTTCTTTCTATTTAGCAATTATTATAAAGAAGTAATTTTTATTATCTTATATTTGTTAAAACCGATTTATTAAGTTATACATTCTATGATAGATAATGTACAGGAGCATAATGAAAAACTTAGAGAAGTTTTAGACAAAACACTTCATCGGTTTAAAAATAATCTCCAAACTCAATTGAGTTTGATGAACATACAGTCGGCTACAAATCGACAGTATTTTGATGACAGAAAAGTAATCGCAGATAGGATCTTTGCCCTTACTTATCTTTATGATTTATTTTATAGGACCAATAAAGAAGAAGTTTTACCATCTGATACAATGATTTCTTTACAATCTTATTTATTGCAATTCCTTCAATATTTACAAAATTCTACCTCCGAGATAGATTTTGAATTAACAGACACTTCAAATTTAAAAGCAGAGGTAGATGACCTTTTAATTCTAGCCTATATTCTGGTTGAGATGAATGATTTTAGAATGAGTCTCAATGATCGTTTGTCCCTAGAATTCGGTCACAATAAAAAAAATTTAAGCATTAAGTTTTCCTATTCTAGTATTGAAAATCATGAAAAGTTTTACGACTTATTTGAAAATCAGTTTAAGATATTTGATTTATTGGTGAAACAACTTAAAGGTAAATTTGATTATAAAAAGAAATTTGTTAGACTTTTATTCCCTATCCTATGAAAACAAAAATACTTATAGTAGAAGACGACAAACTCGTCTCTTTTGAAATTCAATCCATTCTTAATGAAAATGACTTCGATGCCAATATTTGTGAGAGCTACAATTGTTGTATTAAAAACCTAGACACCTTTAAACCCGAGCTTATTTTGCTGGACATCGATTTAAGTAAAAAATACGAGGGTATACAAATAGGGTCGTATTTAAATTCGAAGGCAAAAATTCCATTTATTTATATCACAGGATATACAGATTCAGAAACTCTTAAACGTATTCAAACGACTAAACCAGTAGGCTATCTATCTAAACCCTTTAGAGAAGTCGACATCATAAGTAATATTAAATTGGCTTTGTATAACAAAAAATCCTCACTTGATGATCCTGGTGACCATAAAATTGAAGAGGAGAGTAAATACTCAAAACCGATTAAAAGAGCTTTGGAATATATTGACACTAACATCAATCAGGAGATTAAAACGGATGAGCTTATTCGTGTTTCGGGTTGGAGTAAGTTTCATTTTATAAGAGAGTTTGCAAAGGAAGTAGGGAAAACACCTTATCAATACATATTTGATGAGAAAATGAAGTTGGCTTCCTCAAAACTGAAAAACACCTACCAAACTGTAAAGGAAATAGCTTTTGACTTAGGCTACACCTCCAATTCCAGTTTTACGAATGCTTTTGTAAAATACTCAGGAATTTCGCCATCTAGTTTTAGAAAAAAATATTGTAGGTAATTAGAAGCGCTTCATTTGCTTTTTCATCATTTGTATCTGCTCGTTAAGCATTCCATTCTTATCGAGAGACTTTGCTTCTTTTAAAAGCAATTGTGCTTCTCGCTTTCTCCGTTTAGTCATAGCAATACCTGCTAGGTTTAATTTGGCCATAGCTAAATCCTGCTGCATGGATAAGCCCAATTTTATTGCTCTTTTGAAGTATTTCTCAGCCTTTGTCATATTGGTTTGAGAAAGTAGTAAGCCGTGAATATAGTTGAAGTAACCTTGTTGTTTTTGAGTTAGAGCTGTCTCAGGATTTTTAATCCTATCTAACCATTTTCGTGTTCCCTCAAAATCCTGTTTTCTCAATCTTAAGAATGCCATCAAAATCATTTCGTTTTTGAAATAAATAAAGATAAATATGCCTGAAAAAAGAATAAGGGCAATTCCATTACCGATGAAACCCTCAACGATTTGGAATATGCCAAAAGCTATAAGAAGGCCTGCAATGATTAGCTTAAAATTTTTATGAAACATGATTTTATTTTTGATTGCAAATCTAACAAAAACAATTGAAAAAAACTTTATTATTAGGTTTGCAAAAATAAAAAGGAGTCGTATATTTGCACTCAGTTTCTAAAAAAGATAATACAATTAAAGATATAAAAAATGAAAAGAACTTTTCAACCTTCCAATAAAAAAAGAAAGAATAAACACGGTTTTAGAGAGAGAATGTCGTCCGTAAGTGGTCGTAAAGTCCTTAAAAGAAGAAGAGCAAAAGGAAGAAAGAAATTGAGCGTTTCCTCTGAAATGAGTCTTAGAAAACGATAAGTAATGAATCATTAAATTCACAATATAAGGTGTTGCTTTTAGTAACGCCTTTTTTTATACCCAATAGTCTCACTTTTTATAATCTTTACTATGCCAAAAAACAATTCTATCAAGACTATCTTACTCATAGGCTCAGGCCCTATAGTTATAGGTCAAGCCTGTGAGTTTGATTATGCGGGTTCTCAATCCTTAAGATCTCTTCGTGAAGAAGGTATAAAAACAATTTTGATCAATAGCAATCCCGCTACGATTATGACCGATCCTTCAATGGCAGATCATGTTTATTTGAAACCATTAACGACTAAGTCCATTATAGATGTCCTAAAAGCGCACCCAGATATTGATGCTGTTCTTCCAACAATGGGAGGACAAACGGCCTTAAATCTGTGTATTGAGGCTGATGATAAAGGCATATGGGAAGATTTTGGTATTAAAATTATTGGAGTAGATATTGACGCGATCAATATCACAGAGGACAGGGAGAAATTTAGAAAATTAATGCAACATATTGGAATAGGAGTTGCTCCGTCCAAAACGGTGACGTCTTTTCTTCAAGGAAATGAGGTAGCTCAAGATTTTGGTTTTCCTCTTGTAATTCGTGCTTCCTTTACCCTTGGTGGAAGTGGGGCCTCTATAGTCTATTCCGAAGATAGTTTTGAAGAGCTTCTTACTCGTGGGCTCGAAGCCTCTCCTATTCATGAGGTCATTATTGATAAGGCCTTGATAGGTTGGAAAGAATATGAGTTGGAACTCCTCAGAGATCGCAATGATAATGTAACGATTATCTGTAGTATAGAAAATATGGATCCCATGGGGATTCATACTGGCGACTCTATAACTGTCGCTCCAGCTATGACGCTAAGTGATAGGACATATCAAAAAATGAGAGATATGGCCATTAAAATGATGCGTAGTATTGGTGATTTCGCTGGTGGATGCAATGTTCAGTTTGCGGTAAGTCCAGATGAAAAAGAAGATATTATTGCCATAGAGATAAACCCGAGGGTTTCTAGATCCTCAGCCTTAGCCTCTAAAGCAACTGGGTATCCTATTGCAAAAGTGGCTTCAAAACTTGCTATAGGCTACCATTTGAACGAGCTTCAGAATCAAATCACTCAAACTACTTCTGCATTTTTTGAACCTACATTAGATTATGTTATTGTAAAAATACCTCGTTGGAATTTTGATAAATTTGAAGGATCGGATAGAACCTTAGGCTTGCAAATGAAGTCTGTAGGTGAAGTGATGGGGATCGGACGCTCTTTCCAAGAAGCTTTGCATAAAGCCACTCAATCTTTAGAAATAAAAAGAAACGGACTTGGTGCCGATGGAAAAAGCTATACGGACTACAATCAAATTTTAAGCAAATTAGAATATGCAAGTTGGGACAGGGTGTTTGTTATTTATGACGCTATTCAGTTGGGAATCCCACTAAGTCGTATTCATGAAATTACCAAAATTGATATGTGGTTCCTTAAGCAGTATGAGGAGCTATATAGTTTAGAGAAAGAAATTTCAAAGTATGATATCAAAAGTATCACTAAAGAATTGATGCTTGAAGCTAAGCAAAAAGGCTTCGCAGACCGACAAATCGCTCACATGTTGAAGTGTTTAGAAAGCGAGGTGTACACCAAACGGGAGGAGCTCAATGTGAATCGAATTTATAAGTTGGTCGATACTTGTGCAGCAGAGTTTGAAGCCCAAACCCCTTATTACTATTCTACTTTCGAAGCAGATGTTATTGACGCCAATGGAGAAAAAGTTTTAACCAACGAAAGTGTGGTAACCGATAAAAAGAAAGTTATTGTCTTGGGGTCTGGACCTAATAGAATAGGGCAGGGAATCGAATTCGATTATTGCTGTGTTCATGGAGTGATGGCAGCTGCAGAATGTGGTTATGAAACGATTATGATTAATTGTAATCCTGAAACGGTATCCACTGACTTTGATACGGCAGACAAATTATACTTCGAACCCGTTTTTTGGGAACACATTTACGACATCATCAAACACGAAAACCCTGAAGGGGTAATAGTTCAACTAGGAGGACAAACAGCTTTAAAACTGGCTGAAAAGTTGAGTAGATACGGTGTCAAGATTTTGGGAACAAGTTTTGAATCTCTAGATCTAGCCGAAGACAGAGGGAGTTTCTCTAAATTACTACAACAAAATAATATTCCATACCCAGAATTTGGGGTAGCAGAAACAGCAGATGAAGCCTTGGCTCTAGCTGAAGAGCTAGATTTTCCTATATTGGTAAGGCCATCCTACGTCTTAGGAGGCCAAGGGATGAAAATTGTGATCAATAAAAAAGAGCTAGAAACTCATGTCGTAGACTTATTGATGAAAATGCCTAACAACAAACTATTATTAGATCATTATTTAGATGGAGCTATAGAAGCTGAAGCAGATGCGATATGCGACGGTGAAGATGTGTATATAATAGGAATTATGGAACATATAGAACCTTGTGGAGTACACTCTGGAGATTCTAATGCATTATTACCACCTTTCAATCTTGGAGATTTAATACTAGAACAGATAAGAGATCATACCAAGAAAATCGCGTTAGCTTTAAATACGGTGGGTTTACTCAACGTGCAGTTTGCAATAAAGGATGATAATGTGTATATTATTGAAGCCAATCCAAGAGCATCAAGGACAGTTCCATTTATAGCAAAAGCTTATAAAGAGCCTTATGTGAATTATGCGACTAAAATCATGTTAGGACATAAGAAGGTAAAGGATTTTAATTTCAATCCTCAGCTTGAAGGGTATGCTATTAAGCAGCCAGTTTTCTCTTTTGATAAGTTCCATAATGTCAATAAGCAACTAGGACCAGAGATGAAAAGTACTGGAGAAAGCATACTGTTTATTGATAGCTTAAAAGATGATACTTTTTATGAGCTATATGGAAGACGTAAAATGTACTTAAGTAAATAAAAATGGCACTTATTCAATCTGTTAAAGGAGTTTTACCAGTTATCCCAGAGTCTTGTTTTTTGGCAGAGAATGCTACCGTGCTAGGAGATGTTAGGATGGGAGCTGATTGTAGTGTTTGGTACAATGCTGTTATTCGTGGAGATGTTAATTCTATTGAGATTGGAAATGAAGTTAATATACAAGATGGTGTTGTTATCCACTGTACTTATCAAAAAGCAGCAACAAAAATCGGGAATAGAGTTTCTGTTGGGCACAAGGCTATTCTTCATGGTTGTACCATAGAAGATAACGTATTGATAGGCATGGGCGCTATAGTGATGGACCATGTTGTTGTAGAATCGGGTAGTATTATAGGGGCAGGCGCCATTGTTGTCTCTGGAACTCGTGTTGAAAAAAATACAATTTATGCTGGTATTCCAGCTAAAAAGATGAAAGATGTTTCCAAAGAAAATAAAGAAATGATAGAAAGAACAGCAGACAATTATATGATGTATCAAACCTGGATAGATTGATTTTGACTTCTCATAGTAAACAAAAAGCCCGTTTGTAAAAACGGGCTTTTTTTTGATTTTAAATTGGTATTACTGGTTTCTAAAAATCAGCTTGTCATCAAATTGATCTAAAAGGATAATGCTATCGGTTTTAATTTTTTCGGCTAAAATCTCTTTAGATAGCATGTTAAGGACTTCTTTTTGGATTGTTCTCTTAACAGGTCTTGCTCCATATTGTGGATCAAAGCCAATCTTGGCTATATACTCGATAGCTTCTTCTGTAGCATCTATAGTAATACCTTGTTTCATCAGCATCTTTTTAAGACCCTTGAGCTGTAATCCAACAATTTCCTTGATATTGTCTTTCGATAATGGAGTGAACATGATTACATCATCAATTCTATTTAAAAATTCTGGTCTTACACTTTGTTTCAATAAGCCTAAAACGTCCACTTTAGCACTTTCCATTGCACTTTCAACATCTTTAGTCGTATCATACTTTTCTTGGATAATATGACTTCCAATGTTTGAGGTCATGACTATGATACTATTTTTGAAATCTGCAAGTCGACCTTTATTATCAGTGAGTCGACCTTCATCTAAAACTTGTAATAAAATATTGAACGTATCTGGGTGCGCTTTTTCAATTTCATCTAAAAGTATGACAGAATAAGGCTTTCTTCTTACCGCTTCTGTTAACTGCCCACCTTCTTCATAGCCCACATATCCAGGAGGTGCCCCTACTAATCTACTTACGGAGTGTCTTTCTTGATATTCACTCATATCTATACGTGTCATCGAGCTTTCATCGTCAAACATATATTCTGCAAGCGCTTTAGCTAATTCCGTTTTACCAACACCAGTAGTCCCTAAGAAAAGGAAAGAGCCAATCGGTCTATTTTGGTCTTGAAGCCCGGCACGACTTCGCCTTACGGCATCAGAGACCGCTTGTATGGCTTCTTCCTGTCCAACAACCCTTTTGTGTAATTCATCTTCAAGTTTTAAGAGCTTTTCTCTATCAGATTGAAGCATTTTTGTCACTGGAATTCCTGTCCATTTGGCAACTACTTCTGCAATATCTTCGTAATCAACTTCTTCTTTAATAAGAGTGTTTTTGGTTTTCTGGCTCTCGACCTGTTCTTGTAATTTACCGAGTTGTTCTTGGGTTTCTTTTATTTTGCCGTACCTATATTCAGCTACTTTGCCATAATCACCTTCGCGTTCTGCTCGTTCTGCTTCAAGTTTAAAATCTTCAATATCAGTTTTTAATTTCTGGATATTATCAACTACATCTTTTTCATTTTTCCATCGAGCGTGAAGCGTATTGCGTTCATCCTTAAGATCTGCTAAGTCAGCTCTAAGGGATTTCAGTTTAGTTTCATCTTTTTCACGCTTAATAGCCTCAATTTCTATTTCCAACTGCATGACTTTCCTATCCAGTACATCCAATTCTTCGGGTTTCGAATTTATTTCCATCCTTAATTTTGAAGCTGCCTCATCCATTAAATCGATAGCTTTATCAGGAAGAAATCTATTGGTAATATAGCGTTGAGAAAGTTCCACAGCCCCTATGATGGCCTCATCTTTAATCCGGACTTTATGATGAGCTTCATACTTCTCTTTAATTCCTCTTAGGATCGAAATAGCACTTTCGGTATCTGGTTCATTCACAATTACCTTTTGAAAACGTCTTTCTAAAGCTTTATCTTTTTCGAAGTATTTTTGAAATTCATCTAATGTTGTAGCTCCTATTGCTCTTAATTCTCCTCTGGCTAAGGCTGGCTTTAAAATATTAGCGGCATCCATTGCACCTTGTCCTCCTCCAGCGCCAACTAGGGTATGGATCTCGTCTATAAATAAGACAATATCTCCATCACTATCTTGCACTTCCTTGATAACTGACTTTAATCGTTCTTCGAACTCTCCTTTATATTTAGCACCTGCAATTAACGCTGCCATATCAAGGCTATAAATCTTTTTAGATTTTAGGTTTTCAGGAACATCTCCAGCAATAATTCTGTGAGCAAGACCTTCTGCAATAGCTGTCTTACCAGTACCAGGCTCACCAACAAGCATTGGATTATTCTTAGTCCTCCGAGAAAGAATTTGGAGAATTCTTCGTATTTCTTCATCTCTACCTATAACCGGGTCTAACTTTCCTTCTTCGGCAAGTTCGTTTAAGTTATTGGCATATTTTTCTAAAGAATTATAATTATCTTCTGCATTTTGAGAGGTTACTTGATTGCCTTGGCGAAGTTCTTGTATAGCAGATTCTAGAGCTTTTTCTGTAACCCCTTGATCTTTTAAAACTTGAGCAATCTTACTCTTACTTTTAAAAATAGCTAAAATTAAATGTTCAATAGAAACATAGTCGTCATTCATTTTTTTAGCAATAATGCTAGCCTCGTTAACGGTTTTACCCGCTTCTCTAGATAATACAATATCACCTCCAATTACTTTTGGAAAACTCTCTAAATTTTTATCTAAAATTTGAAGAAACAATTGAGTATTGACATTGAGCTTCTTCAATAGAAAAGGAGTTACATTTTCATCGACTTGGGTTATAGCTTTAAAAATATGTTCGTTCTCTATTTGCTGATGTCCAAGTTCTTGAGCAAGTAACTGAGCTTTTTGTAAAGCTTCTTGTGTTTTTATGGTGAAATTTTTAAAATCCATGTTAACTATGTTTAAAAATTCTATTTCAAAATATATACCTAAAAAAATATTGCCATTATGGCAGTTTTTTAAATCACAATAAAAGTGTTTTGTTATACATTTTATTTTATTAAAAAAAATACTGAAAAACTTAACAAAATTTTTATTATATTCATAAAATTAATTAAAAAATTTTAAAATGAAATACAAATACAAATACAATATTTTCTTACTTATCTTGTTTTGCTTTGGTTTTAGTCAAGCTCAAGTTACCAATGAAGGTAAACCTAAGAGTTGGAAGTTGGAACTTGAATCAAATAAGACCTTAAGTCTTCCTAGTTTTGATTTAAAATCTTTGCTAGTGGAAGATGCTATCAACGATGAGCTAAAGAATCAACCTTATAGATTTGGTTACGAACATCAAGTCAGTTTAGACTTGAAAGATGGGAAATGGACTGAACTGGAAAACGGGGATAAAGTTTGGCTTTTAAATATTGTATCTGAAGGGGCTAAGACCTTAAATTTTTTATTTGATGAATATCGCCTTCCTGATGGGGCTAAACTTTATTTTTATAATGAAGATAAGACAGATCTTTTAGGAGCCTATACCTCTTCTCAAAATAGAGAGGATATGCAATTTGGAAGCTGGCTTATCGATGGGGATAATATTTGGATAGAATATTATGAACCTGCAAACGCTAAGTTCAAAGGTCAGCTTCATATCTCTAAGGTGGTTCATGGATATAGGAGTGTTGTGGATATCCCACAATTAAGTAAAGCATTAAATAGTTCTGGCCCCTGTAATCAAGATGTAGATTGCCCTATAGGTCAAGACTTTGATGATTTAAAAGAGGAGTTAAAAAAATCTGTAGCTATGACTATTGTTAACAACAGCGGATTTTGTTCTGGTTCTTTAATAAATAATACCAATAACGACAGTGCGCAGTATTTTCTGACAGCAAATCATTGTATTGGAGGATCTGTAGCCAGCTGGGCATTTAGATTTAATTGGAGAAGTCCAGACCCTTCTTGTTCTACAACCACAAACTCTACCGATGGAGATTTTGATCAGACCGCTAGTGGTGCAACCATATTGGCAAGAAGTACTAAATCAGATTTTGCATTATTAGAAATAAATGCTTCTTTACCAAGGGATTGGGATCTAGTTTGGGCAGGCTGGGACCGAAGTGGAGATATTCCAGATTTTACAGTAGGTATTCACCATCCTAGAGGGGACATTATGAAAGTTGCGAGAGATGACGATTCTCCTGCAAAAAATTCTAGATCTTTTAACGGAATTAGCAATATGGATAATTGGTTTTTGGATGAGTGGGAATTGGGAGTAACTGAGCCTGGTTCTTCAGGTTCACCTCTTTTTGATCAGAATGGTAGAATTGTTGGTCAACTTGCAGGAGGTGCTGCTGCTTGTAGTGGCACTGTGAATAATGGAGCTTTTGATTATTATGGAAGATTTGATGTGTCATGGAATTTCGGTAGTAATCCAGCTTCTAGATTGCAAGAATGGTTGGATCCTGCCGATTCAGGGGTTTTTGTTTTAGATCAATTTCCACCTTTGCAAATATTCGATGATGACGTGGCATTAGCAGTTGATAATGTAAGTAGCCCAATCTGTGGAAATGAGGCTTTTCCTGTGTTCAGGATACTTAATAAAGGAAGCGAAGTTGTCACAAATGCTACATTAACTTATCAATTAGGTACCCAATCTGAAGTAAGTGTAAACTGGTCAGGCTCATTAGCTATTGGCGAAAGTGAAGAAATTGTTTCTCCTACTCTCAATCTTTCAGATGGAAATGTATTGGTTGCCTCTTTAGAGATTGATGGTGTTCAAGATGGATTTCTTGACAACAATTCTATTACAAGAACAATAGATAATTTTCAAGATGCTACATATGACACAGAAACAGTAATTTTGACATTATTGACTGATGACTATGCCTCTGAAACTTCTTGGGAGTTTTATGATCAAGATGGAAACTTATTAGCTCAAAGCCAAGGGTCACTGACTGATAACACAACATATACTGAAACTTTTGAAGTTGGCCGAGATAGTTGCTTCGAATTTGTCCTTTTAGATAGTTTTGGGGATGGTATTTGTTGCGGCTATGGTATTGGTTCTTATAGTTTGGAAACGGGTTCTGGTGAACTCATAGTCGAAGGAGGAAATTTTGAAACATCGGAATCTACAAATTTCAGAATTAGTGATAACCTGTCATCAACTGGATTTGATTTTAGCTCTAGTTTGAGCATTTATCCAAATCCGGCTTCTGCTTTTGTTCAAATAGAAATAAATTCAAATGAAGAATTTAATGTGGAGCTATTTGATATGAGTGGTAAAAAACTTTACCAAACTCAAATGAATGGAGATATAACCATTGATTTAAATGCTTACGCCACAGGAATTTATTTTGTGAAAATAGGCGATGGAGCGGATTCTATTACCAAGAAAATACTTAAACAATAAGTATAGACTTAAAGTTCTAATGAAGAAAGCCCTAATCAATTATGATCAGGGCTTTTTATTGAAATAAAAAAAATTTAATTTTTATAATCTAAATTCAAATCCTCCATAGATTCCAAATGGGTGACCTGGCCTAAGACCAGCTGGTACTCTAGAGACTTCGTATTCTGTATCTAACATATTGATGACATTAGTCGTTAAACTAAAGTTATTTGTTAAATGGTATTTAGCAGAAATATCAAAAATGAAATTACTTCCTACTTTTTCATTGGTGGGAATGTCTCCAGTGCCAGCTAGGGTTCTAAATTCCCCTCTATATCTAGCATTAGCATGCGCTTCAAATTTTTCAGTTATAAAGCTTAAGCCTGCATTAAACTGATGTCTAGAAATGTAGGGGACTTGATCACCCGAAGCCACTTCTCCCCATATACCAACATTACTGTCGAAGGTGTTTTGGAATTCTGCATCTGTAAATGTATAAGTCATCGTTAGTGGAAGACTGAAGTTGACGTTATTGGTTAGAAAATCATAACCACCTAGCACTTCAAGACCTGATACATCCACTTCCCCTGCATTAAACAAATCTAAGGTTCCACCACCGCCAGTCGCCGCTAAATCGCTCCCAAGAAGATTGCTATAGTCATTATAAAAACCTACGACTTCACCAGAAAAACCATTATGACTAAAGCGTGTTCCTAATTCATAATTCACACTCTGCTCGGAGCTTTCTCCCTCAGTAGTTCCTGCAGGAGAAAAACCTTTGTGAACTCCACCGAATAATGAAAATTCTTGGTTAAACTTATAATTAACACCAATTCCTGGTATAAATTCATTCATTTCATTAGACCTAGTACTTAAGTTAGTTCCAGTTCTAGTGACATCTTCGGTTCCAAAATCATTTCTTTCTAAAGTGATATTTTCATATCTCAATCCCGGAGTAAATGTCCAGCGTTTGTACTTTAATTTATAAAGAACGTGAGCAGCGAGGGCATCAGCATCAGTTATTCTGTTAGAATTTGTTCCGGGAGTTCCTTGTTCCACTAAGTTCATATTTCCATTAATCATGTTATAACCATCGACCCATTGAAAACGATCTTCTTCGTCTTGGTGAAATCTTAAACCTACTTCAATATCATGAAAAACCAATCCAGTGACAAAGTGATAATCCGCTTTAGTTTGAATTCCTTGTGAATAATATTCTCGATTATTATTTTTCACATTGAGGGCAGAACCTTGGATGTTCTGTGTTCCATTCACCAGTCCAAATAAAAACGGAAAATCTCCTGGGTTTTCAATTAAACTTGAAATGCTTGCGGAATTTCCGTTGGCGGACACATCATTTAATTTATACCAATTTCTTTTAAAATCATTTCTATAGGCGGTTGTTGTGATTCTAAAATAATCTGAGAATTTTGCGGTGTGAGTCAACATAAATTGCGTGTGCTCCGTATCCATCAAATCTTTTTGTGAACCAGCATATCTTCTATAAGGAGTTGTCCCATAATCTTCATCGGTTAGCCCAAGATAAGTTTCATCAGATTGTTCATCGGAATACTGAAACTTAAAGTCTAAAGATTGCTGGACTCTAGCTTCGGGATTTGTATTAACTCTAAATTTTGCGACAAAATCATCAGTATCAAATCCTGTATTTCCTCCATTATCAAGATTTTTAAAGCCATCTGAACGCCTTTTATTATATTCGACCATATAGCCGAAGTTTTTGAAAGAATCGCCAACATTAGCATAACTATTTAAGGTGTTATATGTTCCATAACTTGTTCTTAAATTAGCTCTGAAGTCATTCGGGATTTCTGTAGAAATAAAATTGATAGCCCCACCTGTGGTATTTGGACCATATTGAATTTGGCTACTTCCTTTTAGGACCTCTACAGATTGCATCCTGTTAATATTTGGAAAATAGTAAGCAGCAGAAGCACTGTAAGGAGCAGGAGCTATTAAAACTCCATCTTCCATGATATTTATTTTAGAAGAACGCTCTGGGGAAGTTCCTCTTAAGCTAATATTAGGGCGAAGTCCAAATCCATCTTCTTCATAAATAGAAACCCCTGGCACTTGACCCAAAACTCGGTTGATATCTGTATAATTATGTTGTTGAAGTTCTTTTTTGGATACAAAATAGGCAGAACCTGTCCTGTTTTTTGCTTCAAACTTACTTCCCAAGATTTTATTAGCAACGATAGTCACTTCTCTTAAATCTCGAATGGAGTCCGAAGATTTTTTATTAGTCGATTTCGTTTGTGCTTCTACTCCAATAAAGCTGAAAAGTAAAACTAAAGTTAGTATTAAGTTTTTAATGGTACATATCCTCATTCCTGTTTATTTAGATTAAATATTAATTATGGCACAAACTTAATAGCATTTTTTAGCTTACGCAAGCTTATTTAGACTTAATTAAAATAGAAGTTTTTATAGCATTGAAAACCAGTTCAATATTTAGTTTTAAGGTTGTTTATTTACATTTGAATCAGACACTAAAATTTACTTATGAAAGCACTTGTATCTATTTTTGTAATCTTTCTCATTCTTTCCTGTAATTCTTTAAAAAAAACCCAGCAGGCCATAAATTCTGGTAATTATACGGAAGCAATTAACAGATCTGTAAAATATCTGCAAAAAAATAAATTCAATAAAAAAGGATATCAGTATGCCAACTTGCTAAAGATTTCCTCGGAAAAGTTTAGGGAATCTAATTTGAAGCGCATAGCTTTTTTAGAAAAAGAGACCCTGAAAAATAATGCGAAACCTATTTATGAATCCTATCTAAGACTTCAAGATGTTCAGAATAGAATAAAACCTTTACTTCCTCTTGAGAATGAAGATAGGAGTAGGGTGATATTTGAATTTTATGATTTTTCTGATGAAATTATAGCTGGAAAGGAAAATTATGCTGAATATTTGTATGTGAAAGCAAGTCAATTTTTAAATTCAGAAGATAAAATTGACATTCGTTTAGCTTATAATAGTTTTGTGGAATTGGAAAAACTAGCTCCAGGTTATAAGAATGTTTCCAATTTGAAGGGTGATGCGTATATCAATGGAATTGATTTTGTATTAGTATCGCTTTGTAACACTACCGAGCAAATTATTCCGGCATTATTAGAAGATAGACTATTAAATTTTAACACCTATGATCTTGATGATTTATGGACTGAATATCATGTGAATCCTAGAGAGGATATTTCATATGATTTTGCAATAGACATCAATTTCACTTCTATACAGTATTCTCCAGAACGATTACTTGAGCGTCAAGTTCCTTTAGAACGTGCAGTGGTTGACGGTTGGAGATATAAAAAAGATAGAGTTGGTAATTTCATTCTTGATGAAGAGGGAAATAAAATTAAAGAAGATAGTGTCATTAATGTTAGAGGAACTTTATTTGAAACCGTTCAATCTAAAGAAGTTAAAGTTATAGCAGAAGTAAATTAATTTAATTTCAGATCAAAAAATAAATAATTACCCATTGGAAAGTCTTTTTATATTCGAAAATAGATTTGCAAGTTTTGAAGGGGACAAAAAAGTCTTGAATACCGATGAGATTTTCCTGTTAACAAGAGGACCAGTTAACTATCCAACACACGAAAAAATGCTTTCTGATGCCTCCGAGGATATTAAAGCTAAACTGAAATCAATTCTGAAACAACAAATCAGAAATTAATTATCAATAAATTTTTTGTAATGCTCAAACCTTTCAAAAATCTCTTTTACATAGTCATAAGGTTCCTGACCTCGAACGTATCCATACTCTATAAACGATTTATTGTAATACTCAGGAAAACTAAGGTCGAGCAAGGAAAGCTCTACATTATCATCCCATATCAACGGATCCAAATCTTGGGTTTTAGCAAGTTTTTGGGCATCTTTTACATGGTATAATCCACAATTATAAGACCCTAGCGCAAACTTTATTTTTTGTATGCTGTCTTTGACATTGCTATGACTTTCTAACATCTGTTTTAAATAAGACACTCCAGCTTTTAAACTTTGATTTGGATTATAAGGATCTGTAATACCTAGCTCCTTTGCTGTAGCTGGCATAATCTGCATTAAACCGCTAGCACCTGCCCAAGAATCTATGTTAGGCTTAAATTGAGACTCCTGATAAGCCACAGAAGCCAAGAGCCTCCAATCCCATCCTATCCGTTCCGCATTTTCTTTTAGGATATCATCATAAGGGCTTATTTTATTTTCATTGAGGCTATAAAATTCACTTATGACTCTGCTTTTATACAGTCTTTTATTTTTGAAATATTTATTATATATAACATGATAATCTGTTGTTTTTTTTGCTCTTTCAAGCCACTGATTAACGGCGGCTAATAAATTAGTATCTCTTTTGCGGACTGCCCACCCAATACGCTGAGATAGACTTAGTGATGTGCTGATATCTAAGATAGGATAATAGGAAGAGTTGATAAAAGCAATGTTTTCATCTGCTATGGTGAACTTAATATCTCCATCTACAACTTTCTTAATTATCTTATCTGTAGATAAAGTTCCCTTAAGAGTATCAATTATAATAGGGCCTCCTAGTTCACTAGATAAGTTCTTAATTCTCGAAGCATAAGAAGAGTTTCGCTTTACTGATATAGTATCATTTATTAACTCAGTGGCATTAGTTACCAATTGATTTTTAATTTCATGTAATTTCATTCTCCGCCAGTTTTCAGGTTTTTTCTGAATTAAAACTTGGTGAGAAAGATACAATGGTGTTGTGAAATTTATTTTTCTTTTCCGATCTTTAGTAATCGTATACCCATAGGCTATAATATCACCCTCCCCTTCTTGAAGAAGTTTTATCAAGTTATTTTCATCTTTAGCTACCACCATTTCTAGTTCAACATCCAAGTCTTTAGCCATTCTTTTTAAAAGTTCATATTCAAAACCCATCGGGCGACCTTTATACAAGAAATAAGTAGTTCCTGAGTAAATAGTTAAAGCTTTTAATTTTCCACTTTCTTTAATGTCTTGAAGATCTCTGGAAAATCTTTCTGAAACCTCTTTTTCTTCATTGATCTCAGAATTAGATTGACAACCTATATTTATCAACAGTAAAAGGAGTAATATTTTTTTCATTTTAATTGGAATATGATTTCAATATAGGCATTTAGTTCCATGCTATAGGGCATTTTCTTAATATTATGACAATAAAAAAGCCAGAAAACCTGGCTTAAATTGTTGTAATATTTTGATAATGAATTATTTAATCTTCATTCTCATCATCTTCTACTTTCTGAGGTAAATCAACAAAATTCATTTCCATTTCTTCATCTTCATAATCCTCCACGTCAAATTTTATCATGGTATCTTCCAACCTTGTACTTATTTTTACCAAATATACGGTATCTTTAGTTTTGACTTCAACAGCCTCTACAGTTTCCTTTTTAGAGTTTTTAAAGACTAAAACATCTCTGTCATCATATCCATCAGGATACTTTTGAACTAATAAGGATAGAATTTCTGGCGTAAGTTTTTTGTAATCGATTATGATTCTTTTCATACTAAATTCAGTTTATACAAACAAACATAAAATAAAAGTTTACATAAAAGAACAAAATTACTTTAAATTAATGACTCTTTTTAAGGTGGCTATAGAGTCACAGTTTTCAAAAATAAAGCCTAATCTTTCTTCATTAATTTCACCTTCAATTTGATAGATTTTACAAGGCTTTGCTTCGATATTACTTTCTTTAAAGTTAACATCGCCAGACTTCAAAATATAGGAGATAGCAGATGTATCTATTTTTTTCTGATTAAAAAACTCTAAAGCTTCATCAGTAACGACCCGATCTTTAATCCGAATATTTTTTAAAACTCTGGAATCCAAGCCCCAGTCGCAGGATGTCTTTTTGCCACCTAAGAAAAACATCAGCATTATAATACCAACAACAAAGCCTGATAAATAATAGCCAAGTCTATGAATAAATTTCATAAAATAAATTTAGAAAATAAGTAAATTAGGGTCTCTGTGATTCAGATCGAACCAATCTGCCACTGATTTATTGGTAAGAATTCCATGATAAAAATACAAACCATTCCTCAGGCCTGCGTCTGTTCTTAATGCGTGCTCTAAGCCTCCTTCTTCACCAATATGAAGCAAGTAAGGGGTGAAAATATTGCTGAGAGATAGCGAGGCTGTTCTAGAATATCGTGAAGGTATATTGGGAACACAATAATGTATCACTCCATGTTTTTCGATAGTAGGTTGATCGTGAGTTGTTATTGATGAAGATTCTACACATCCTCCCATATCAATACTCACATCAATAATAATCGCTCCTTTCTTCATCTTTTCTACCATTTCTTCAGTCACAACTACAGGAGCTCTATTTTGTCCCCTTACGGCTCCGATAACTACATCTGCTCTTTTTAGAGCTTTTAGTAAAATTTTAGGTTGAAGGGTGGAGGTGAACAAGGGTCTTCCAACATTATTTTGTAAACAGCGCAATTTGGTAAGGGAACTGTCAAAAACTTTTATACCCGCACCCAGTCCCATAGCGCTTTTTGCTGCAAACTCTCCTACTGTTCCCGCTCCAAGAATAACAACTTCTATAGGCGGCACCCCACTTATGTTTCCAAACATAAGTCCGTTGCCTCCAGACATGTTAGATAAATACTCTGCAGCAATTAGAATGGAAGATGTCCCTGCAATTTCGCTTAAAGCTCTTACCACGGGATAACCTCCAAATTGATCCTTTATAAATTCAAACGCCAATGCTGTGATTCTCTTATTTGCTAAAGTTTCACAATATGATTTTTCTCTGGTTTTAAGTTGTAAAGCTGAAATAAGAATAGATTGAGGCTTTATCAACTCTAGCTCCTCTTCAGAGGGAGGTGCTACCTTCAAAACTATAGGGCATGCAAAAACCTTTTGTGTGCTTTTAGTAATTTCACCCCCAGCTTCACTATAATCCTTGTCGCTAAAATTGGCTTGGTTTCCAGCTCCACTTTCAATGAGAACCCGGTGGCCATTTGCTGTAAGAGCATTCACCGCATCTGGAGTAAGGCAAACTCGTTTTTCTTGATAAGACGTTTCTTTTGGTAAACCTATAAATAGCTCTCCTTTAGAGCGCTTTATTTCTAGCATTTCTTCCTGAGGAAGCAATTCTGAGGTTGTAAAAGGAGATTTTGAGGAGTATTGGTTCATTATGATAATTGCTAGGGCAAAAATAATTAAAATTAATCGGAAACTATCGTTTAATTTTTAAAACTCAGTCAATACAATAGTTCTTGTTTGTTCATCTTCAGCTTTAAATTCTAATAAGCTGTAGTGTTGTGGCCATAAATTTGGGATTTTCTCAGGCCATTCTATAAAAACTTGGTGAGAGGAGTCAAGATATTCTTCAAACCCCATGTCATAAGCTTCTAGTTCGTCTTCAATTCTATAAAAATCAAAATGATAAACAGAATTGGTTATGCCTTCATATTCGTTGACCAACGAATATGTTGGGCTCGAAACACGGTCTTTACTTCCCGACTGTTTTACAAGTTCTTTGATTAAGGTTGTTTTACCAGAACCCATTTCTCCTGAAAAAAGAATATTTTTAGATTTTGCATACTTCAAAATTTGAGTAGCAGTGCTTTCTATATCGCTTAATCGGTAAGTGAAAGTCATATTTTTTATCTAGGTTCTAATACTGCAAAAGGAATGATCATTTCTTCTAATGAAATTCCTCCATGTTGATAAGAATTTCTGTAATAATTCACATAATAGTTGAAATTATTAGGATACGCTAAAAAGTAATTTTCTTTTGCAAAAATAAAAGAACTAGACATATTGATACTTGGCAAATGTATTTTTTTAGGATCTTTTGCAACAACAACATCCTTTTCATTATAAGTTAGACTTTTTCCAGTTTTATATCTTAAGTTTAAACTTGTGTTTTTATCACCAACAACTTTTGAAGGATTTTTAACGTTAATAGTGCCGTGATCTGTTGTCAAAATCAATTTAAAACCCAAGCTTTGAGCTTGTTGTATGATATCCAGTAAAGGAGAATTTTTGAACCAACTTTGAGTTAGAGATCTGTAAGATTTATCGTTAGAAGCCAATTCTTTTATAACTTCTAATTCTGTTTTTGAATGCGATAACATATCTACGAAATTATAAACCAAAACGGTCAGGTCGTTATCTTTTTGACTTCTAAAATTATCAGCTAATTTTCTTCCTTTAGCAACATTAGTGATTTTATGGTATTGAGTTTTATACTCTTTTCCAAGACGTTTTAGTTGAGCTCTGAGAAATTCCTCTTCATATTGATTTTTTCCTCCTTCCTCTGTATCATTCAACCAATATTCCGGGTAAATTTTCTCCATATCGGAAGGCATGAGACCTGAGAAAATAGCATTTCTCGCATATTGTGTGGCAGTGGGGAGAATGCTATAATAAGGTTCTTCTTTAATTTTCTTATAGTGATTTGCTATAATAGGCTCAAAAGATTTCCATTGGTCGTACCTTAAGTTATCAACTACGACTAATAGAGTAGGCTGTTGCTTTGATATTTCAGGTAGTATTTTTGACTTAAAAAGAGTGTGAGACAAAGTAGGAGCTTCAACACCTTTTTCGAACCATGTTGGATAATTTTGATCTATAAATTTGCAAAATTCGATGTTAGCTTCATTTTTTTGAGATTCAAGAATTTCAAACATACCTGTATCTTCGAGATTTTCTAGCTCTAATTCCCAATAAATCAATTTCAAATATAAGTCTATCCATTCTTGAAAGGAATCCACGTTAGTCAATTCCATGGATATTTTTCTAAACTCCTGTTGGTAACTGAGTGTTGTCTTTTCCGAAACTAGCCGGGTATGGTCTAGATTTTTCTTTAGACTTAGGAGAATTTGGTTTGGATTGACAGGTTTAATTAGGTAGTCTGCTATTTTAGAACCAATCGCTTCTTCCATGATATATTCTTCCTCACTTTTGGTAATCATAATCACAGGAAGGTCTGTCCTAATGGCCTTTATTTCGTTAAGTGTTTCCAGCCCTGTAAGCCCTGGCATATTTTCATCTAAGAACACAATATCAAATCTATTTTGCTTCACTTCATCTACAGCTTCAGACCCACTTTTACAAGTTGTCACTTCATAAGATTTTTTTTCAAGAAATAAAATGTGTGGCTTTAGCAAATCTATTTCATCATCTGCCCATAGGACTTTTATCTTTGACATATATAGCTTTATATTTGTGTTATAAAAAAACTGATTTGAACCAAAGGAACAAACTTAAAATAATAAACGATCCAATTTATGGATTTATTACGATACCGAGCCCCTTAATTTTTGACCTCATTGAGCATCCATACTTTCAGAGGCTGAGGAGAATTACTCAAATGGGGCTATCTCATCTCGTTTATCCAGGGGCTAATCATACTAGATTTCACCATGCTTTAGGATGTCTTCATCTCATGAAGAAGGCTGTCGATATCTTAAAGTCTAAAGGCGTTGATATTACAGAAGAAGAGGAGGAAGCCGTACTGATTGCTATTTTACTCCATGATATAGGTCACGGACCCTTTTCTCATGCTTTAGAGCATTCTATAGTTAGTGATCTTAGCCATGAATACCTATCCTTGGAATTTATGAATAGATTAAATATTGAGTTCCAAGGACAGCTCACTTTGGCTATAGATATTTTCAGAGGAAATCACGATAAGAAATTTTTATGTCAACTCATTTCAAGTCAGTTAGACATAGATCGTTTGGACTATTTAAAGCGAGATAGCTTTTATACAGGGGTGGCAGAAGGTAATATTAATAGTGAGCGCCTTATCTATATGCTTAATGTAGTTCATAATGAATTGGTTGTAGAAGAAAAAGGAATTTATTCTATCGAAAAATTTTTGGTAGCTAGACGTCTTATGTACTGGCAGGTCTATTTGCATAAAACAAGTTTAAGTGCAGAACAACTTCTCATTAGGTTATTGAGAAGAGCCAAATATATCTTTGAAAAAACAGATGAACAGATAGAAAATTCAATCCTAAATTACTTTTTAAGACATGATATTAACTCTGAAAATTTTGATGATATCACACTACAACTTTTTTCAAAATTAGATGACTATGATATCATTTCAGCCTTGAAGACCTGGCAAAATCATGATGACTTTGTTTTGAGTAAATTGAGTAAAATGATTTTGAATAGAGATTTGTTGAAGATTAAACTGAAAAATGAACCTTTTGATCAACAAAAAATGCAATGTCATTTATCTAAAGTTATTAAAAATTATAAGCTTTCTAAAGAAGAAGCAAAGTATTTTGTATTCGAAGGAACCACCTCAAATTTAGCTTATCAGCCTGATAAGGAACATATTAATGTAGTGTATAAAAACGGAAAGATCAAGGATGTATCCTCGGCTTCAGACCAGCTTAACCTAAAAGCATTATCAAAAACTGTAGTAAAGCACTACATATGTTATCCAAAAACCTATAATTAACGGTTTTTTTCTATTTTTGCAAGAATGAAATTTACAGCCCAACAAATTGCAGATATATTAGACGGAGACATTGTGGGAAATCCAGATGTAGAAGTTAATAAGCTTTCTAAGATAGAAGAAGGCAAAGAAGGATCGTTAACCTTTTTATCCAACCCGAAATATACTTCATATATATACGAAACTCAAGCTAGCATTTGCATTGTCAATAAAAGCTTTGAGAAGAGTCAAGATATATCAACAACCTTGATTAAAGTTGAAGATTCTTATGAAGCATTTTCAAAATTACTTGAGGTTTACAATCAGATAAAACTAGATAAAAAAGGTATTGAAACGCCAAGCTCAATATCAGATACAGCTAAACTAGGTGATAACATCTACGTTGGAGCTTTTACCTATATAGGAGAAGATGTTGTAGTAGGAGATAATGTAAAAATTTATCCCAATGTTTATATAGGTGATAATGTTACTATAGGAAATGATGTCACCATATTTGCTGGTAGCAAAATTTATTCTGAAACCCAAATTGGCAATCATTGTACACTCCATAGCGGAGTTATAATAGGTGCTGATGGGTTTGGATTTACGCCTTCAGAGAATGGAGAATATTCCAAAATACCACAAATAGGTAATGTCATAATAGAAGATTTTGTAGATATAGGTGCTGCGACTACAATAGATAGAGCTACGTTAGGATCTACCATTATTCGAAAAGGGGTGAAGCTAGATAATCAAATTCAAATTGCACATAATGTTGAAATTGGAGAGCATACAGCCATTGCAGCCCAAACGGGTATTGCAGGATCAAGTAAAATAGGAAAGAACTGTTTAATAGGAGGGCAAGTCGGTATCGCAGGACATATAAAAATAGGTGACCGTGTAAAAATTCAAGCTCAAACAGGTGTAGGAAGGAATGTAAAAGATGATGAAGCTATACAAGGCTCTCCAGCTTTTGGATATAGCGACTTTAATAAATCCTACGTGCATTTTAGAAATTTTCAAAAAATAGTAAGCCGTTTAGATCATATAGAAAAACAATTTCCAAAGGATGAAAATTAATAACCAAACGACTATAAAAAAAGAGGTCTCCTTGCATGGGGTAGGTCTTCATACGGGTCAAAATGTAACTTTAACTTTTAAACCTGCTCCTATTAATCATGGATTTGCTTTTAAAAGAGCTGATCTAGAAGGAGAACCTATTATTCCTGCAGATGCAAGCTTGGTAACCAATACCGATCGAGGAACAAGCCTAGAAAAAAATGGTGTTGTTATTCAGACTTCAGAGCATGTACTTGCAGCTTGTGTAGGAATGGGAGTTGATAATATTCTTTTAGAATTAAATGCCTCTGAGCCTCCAATAATGGATGGATCTTCAAAGTATTTTGTGGAAGCTCTTGAAGAAGCTGGTGTAATAGAACAAGATGCTCCAAGAGATGAGTTTATTGTGGAAGATGTTATTTCTTTTTCAGATGAAGAGACAGGTTCAGAAATCCTTGTGATGCCTTCCAATGAATACCAAGTGACCACCATGGTAGATTTTGGAACAAAGGTGTTGGGGACGCAAAACGCTTATTTAAATAAGATGAGTGATTTCAAAAAAGAAATTGCAGACTCAAGAACTTTTAGTTTTCTACATGAGTTAGAAGCGATGTTAACCAATGGATTAATAAAAGGCGGAGATCTTAATAATGCCATTGTTTACGTAGATAAAGAACTATCTCCAGATACCATGGAACGCCTAAAAGAAGCTTTTGGTAAAAATGAAATTTCAATAAAGCCCAATGGGATTTTAGACAATCTTACTCTTCATTATCCCAATGAAGCAGCAAGGCATAAACTGCTAGATGTAATTGGAGATTTGGCATTGGTAGGAACACATATAAGAGGAAAGGTGATAGCCAATAAGCCTGGTCATACCATTAACACTCAATTTGCTAAAAAGTTAGCGAAAATAATAAAAGCTCAAAAGCGTAATAAAGTTCCAAAATTTGATCTCAATAAACCACCACTTTATGATGTCACTGAAATCATGAATAGGTTGCCTCACAGGCCGCCTTTTTTACTGGTGGATAAAATTTTTGAATTAACAGATCGATCGGTTATTGGAACTAAGAATGTGACCATGAATGAACCCTTCTTTGTAGGGCATTTCCCCGGTAAACCAGTAATGCCTGGTGTTCTTCAGATAGAAGCTATGGCTCAAACTGGTGGAATCTTAGCCTTAAGTACGGTGGACGATCCCGAAAATTACTTGACCTATTTCATCAAAATAGATAATGTTAAATTTAAACAACAGGTTGTACCTGGAGATACGCTTATTTTTAAACTAGAATTAATATCTCCAATTCGACGTGGTATTTGTCATATGCAAGGTTATGCTTATGCCAATGATAAATTAGCATGTGAGGCCGAACTCATGGCCAAAATCGTAAAAACTAAATAAAATGAATCAACCTTTAGCATACGTTCACCCAGGTGCAAAAATTGCCAAAAATGTAGTTATTGAACCCTTTACTACTATTCACAACGACGTAGAAATTGGAGAGGGAACTTGGATTGGTTCTAATGTTACCATTATGGAAGGCGCTCGAATCGGAAAAAACGTAAGTATTTTTCCAGGCTCTGTAATTTCAGCTGTTCCGCAAGATAAAAAATTTGAAGATGAAGACACTATTACCGAAATAGGCGATAATACCACGATTAGAGAATGTGTGACTATCAACAGAGGAACCAATGATAGAATGAAGACCAAGATTGGAAAAAATTGTTGGATTATGGCTTATTGCCATATTGCACACGATTGCGTCGTAGGAGATAATTGTGTGTTTTCCAATAATAGTACCTTAGCGGGTCATATTACGGTTGGAGACTATGCAGTGCTAGCAGGGATGACCGCTGTTCAACAATTTTGCAGCATTGGACGTCATGCTTTTATCACAGGAGGATCGCTAGTCAGAAAAGATGTTCCCCCATTTGTAAAAGCAGGAAGAGAACCCTTGTCCTACGTTGGGATTAATTCTGTAGGCTTAAGACGTAGAGGTTTTGATACCGATAAAATAAGAGAAATTCAAAATATTTATAGAATTCTTTATCAAAAAAATTATAACAATACACAAGCCCTTTCTATTATTGAAGCAGAAATGGAAGCTACTCCAGAACGAGACGAAATATTACAATTTATAAAAGATTCCCAGAGAGGAATCATGAAAGGATATTTTTCAAACTAAACACCTATGGCAACAACAAGCGACATTAGAAATGGTCTATGCATAAGATATAACCACGATATATTTAAGGTAACAGAATTTTTACACGTTAAACCTGGAAAAGGTCCAGCTTTTGTGCGGACCAAATTAAAAAGTGTTACGACAGGAAAAGTTATTGATAATACGTTTTCTTCAGGACATAAAATTGAAGAAGTAAGAGTAGAAACTCACAAATACCAGTTTCTGTATAAGGAAGGTGAATTTTATTACTTTATGCATGTTGAAGATTTCACGCAGATCAGACTTCTTCAAGCCGCTTTAGATATGCCCAATTTACTTAAAGAAGGGGAGGTGGTCACTATACTTATCAACACAGAAGATAATCTTCCTTTATCTGTAGATATGCCTCCTCACGTTATTTTAGAAGTGACTCAAACGGAGCCTGGTCTAAAAGGGAATACAGCTACAAATGCTACTAAATCTGCAACTCTAGAAACTGGTGCAGAAGTAAACGTTCCTTTGTTTATAAATGAAGGAGATAAGGTGAAGGTTGAAACTGAAAAGGGAACTTATAAAGAACGAATTAAAGAATAATAAGCTAAGCTGAATGAAGTTTCCACAACCACAGTCTCTTTTAAAAATTTCTGAACTCATTAATTCTGAATTTATTGGTGATCAACATTTTGAAATTCAAGGTATAAATGAAATTCATGTTGTAGAAGAAGGAGATATTGTATTTGTAGACCACCCTAAATATTACGATAAGGCTTTAGAATCTAAAGCAAGCGTGATACTCATCAATAAAAAAGTAGATTGCCCTGAAGGAAAGGCGCTATTGATTTCTGAAGATCCGTTTTCAGATTTCAATAAAATTACCCGTCACTTTTCACTATTTACAGCGGCAGATGCTCAAATTTCAAAAACAGCTTCCATTGGTCGTAATACAATTATTCAACCAAACGTTTTTATCGGTAATAATGTTAAGATTGGCAACAATTGTATCATTCATAGTAATGTTTCGATATACGATGGTGTAGAGGTTGGCAATAACGTTCAGATTCATGCAGGCACTGTTTTAGGTGCAGACGCTTTTTATTATAAAAACCGTCCTTCACATCACGATAAATTACTATCAGGAGGTAGTGTTAAAATTGAAGATGATGTAGAGATTGGAGCACTGTGTACAATCGATAAAGGTGTATCTGGAATCACACTCATAGGAAAAGGCACAAAAATAGATAACCAAGTCCAAATTGGACATGATACAACAATAGGGAAGAAATGTCTTATTGCCTCACAAACAGGAGTAGCAGGTTGTGTTGTTGTAGAAGATGAAGTCACCATGTGGGGGCAAGTAGGCGTAGCTAGCGGCATAACTATAGGGACAAAAGCTATTATTTTGGCCCAATCTGGGATTAGTAAAAACCTAAAACCAAATGCAACTTATTTTGGAACTCCCGCAGAGGATGTAAAAACTAAATACAGAGAATTAGCCTACATCAGAAGGATACCAGAAATTATTAAAAAAATTAAAAATTTATGAGTTCAGATTACAAAAAATTGGTCACAAATTTTTTTATTTCTAAATACTACAAAAATCAATCTGAATTTGAGAAATTTATACATCCAAAACTAAAGATAGACTGGAATAGCAGTAAGGGTTTTTTTCAATTCGATTATGATAAATTTTATAAGATGTCTCAAGAAATGGGGAAATCTTTTGAAAATATGTCACCTGAATTTTCACACATTGTCCAAGAAGATAACCAAGTGTTCGTGAGATTTACTTATAATGTAGAAACGGTTGAATCTCAAGATTTGATTGGTTTGGCAGACTTTTTTAGCGTTTGGGAAATAAGAGACAATAAGCTTTATAGAGGTTATATTATGACTCAACCTTGCAACGAGGCTTTGGAAGGAATATTCTCTTTCATAAATGAAGTATAATTAAGCAATTAATAACTATATAATTTTTAAGGCTCGTCTTAAAAAATTACTTTTGTTCAACAAAAATTAAACATACATATGAGCGTTTTAGTCAATAAAAATTCAAAAATTATTGTTCAGGGATTCACTGGAAGCGAAGGATCATTTCACGCCGAACAAATGATAGACTATGGAACCAACATCGTTGGTGGTGTGACTCCAGGCAAAGGAGGAACTACCCATTTGGGAAAACCGGTTTTCAATACAGTTTCTGATGCTGTTGAAAAAGCTGGAGCAGATACTACTATTATTTTTGTTCCACCAGCTTTCGCCGCTGATGCTATTATGGAAGCAGCAGATGCTGGAATTAAAGTCATTATAGCCATTACAGAAGGCATTCCTGTTTCAGACATGATTAAGGCTTCAGATTACATTAAAGATAAAGACTGTAGACTTATTGGTCCTAACTGTCCTGGTGTGATTACACCTGGAGAGGCCAAAGTTGGTATCATGCCAGGGTTTGTTTTCAAAAAAGGAAAAGTTGGTATTGTTTCTAAGTCTGGAACCTTAACTTACGAAGCAGCAGACCAAGTGGTTAAAGAAGGTTATGGTATTACCACAGCTATTGGTATTGGAGGAGATCCTATTATTGGAACTACCACAAAAGAGGCTGTAGAGATGTTGGTGAATGACCCAGAAACTGAATGTGTGGTTATGATTGGTGAAATTGGTGGACAATTGGAAGCAGAAGCTGCAAAATGGTATAAAGAAAGTGGAAGTAAAAAACCTGTTATAGGCTTTATTGCTGGTGAAACTGCTCCTGCTGGAAGAACTATGGGACATGCTGGTGCTATTGTAGGTGGAAGTGAAGATACAGCTCAGGCGAAAAAAGCCATATTAAAGGATTCTGGTATCCACGTCGTGGATTCACCAGCTGAAATTGGTAAAAAAGTAGCTGAAGTACTTTCTAAATAAATTATTTAAAATTCGAAAAACCTTTACTATACAAGTAATACCAATTTAATTTTTAAATGTTGCATTAAAAATTTGAATTATACTACGACGTAACTCAGCAAAGGTTTTTTACTTAGTTGAGGAAAAAATATAAGCATAGCAATAGTTATGGTTCTATTTTATGACGATTAGTAAGTGAAAAAGAAACTGATTTTACACGACATTTGAATGCTAAATTGGTATAATGGTCTTTTATGTCAAAATCTATACAACCTATGAAACTACTTGACAAAAAAAATGTAATTATTACAGGTGGAAGCCGAGGAATAGGGAAAGGTATTGCTGAAATTTTCGCTCAACAGGGAGCCAATGTTGCCTTTACCTATAATTCCTCTTCAAGTTCTGCAAAAGAGTTGGAAGTTCATCTTAAAACCTTTGGAGTGAAAGCAAAAGCATATCAATCTGACGCTTCAGATTTTGAACAAGCTCAAAAGTTAGCAGATGAAGTCATCAAAGATTTTGGCGGTATCGATGTTCTTATCAACAATGCAGGAATTACTAAAGACAATCTCTTGATGAGGATGAGTGAAGATGATTTTGATAAAGTTATTAAGGTGAATTTGAATTCTGTTTTTAATTTGACAAAAGCCGTTTTAAGACCTATGTTGAAGCAGAGACACGGAAGCATTATCAATATAAGTTCTGTTGTTGGTATCAAGGGAAATCCTGGGCAAGCCAATTATTCAGCTTCAAAAGCAGGAATCATCGGTTTTTCTAAATCCGTAGCTTTAGAATTAGGGTCTAGAAATATACGATCAAATGTGGTAGCTCCAGGATTCATAGAAACTGAAATGACAGAAAAATTAGATGAAAAAACAGTGGAGAGTTGGAGACAAGCTATACCTCTTAAAAGAGGTGGAAAGCCAGAAGATATCGCCAATGCGTGTGTGTTTTTAGCTAGCGATATGAGCACCTACATCACTGGGCAGACTTTAAGTGTAGATGGAGGAATGTATACTTAAAAATTAATTATGACAAGTCAATTTTTGCTATTGCTTCTTTTGAATTTTGCATGTGCACTGGGATTGGCATTTTTATTGTATCACAAATTACTAAAAGACAAAACTCAAAGAGTGCTCGCACTTTTTAGATTTTTGTCTTTTTTTTTGATAGGCTTATTACTTATAAATCCTGAAATCAACTCTACAGAACTCAGTATTGAAAAGCCTAAGCTCACATTCGCTATTGATAATTCTGAATCTATCCATAAACTTTCTGATAACAAAAAAATCAACGATTTTATAAAAAAAATTAGGGCAGATGATAAACTAATTTCTAAATATGATTTAAGTTTTTTTTCCTTTGGTAATCAATTCAACATATTAACTGATACACTTGGGTTTACAGAATCCTCAACAAACATTTCGAAAGTTATAGATTATGCTCATGAAATAAGTAAAGAAGAGTCGTCTTCATTTGTAATGTTGACGGATGGAAATCAAACTTTTGGGGAGGACTACTATTACAAATCGTTCCCTGAAGCTCTAGTCTCTTCAATTTTAGTGTTAGGCGATACCACTTCATATAAAGATTCTAAAATCGATTTTATAAACCTCAATGAGTTTGCTTATTTCAACAACGAATTTCCTTTAGAAATATTTGTTAGTCAGAATACGTCTATAAATACGACTCAAACCTTAAGTATAGTTGAGAACAATGTAAAACTCGCCTCCAGATCAATTACAATTCCTGCTAAGGGTTCCACTAAAGTAGAGTTCCAACTTAAGGCAAAACCAGTAGGTATGAAGGTGCTTAAAGCCAAGCTAGAGCCTCTTCAAAATGAAAAGAACTTAACAAATAATGAAAAAAGTGTATCCCTAGAGGTCATAGATTCTCGCTCTAAAATTTTACTAATCTCAGATATTATACATCCGGACTTGGGGTTTTTTAAAAGGATTTTGGAAAACAATAAAGAGATGGAACTTTTTACAAAAACAACTTCAGATTTTATTGAATATTCTGAATATGACTTGTTGATTTTATACCAACCTCACTCTTCATTTCGAAAAGTTTTTAGTGAAATAAAAGCTAATCAATTGAATTATTTTCTCATCGGGGGTTCACAAACCGACTATGAATTTTTAAATCGGTTGGATTTAGGATTTGAAAAAGAATTGATACCTACTACTGAAGAGTATACTGCCACCTTAAATGCTGATTTTAGTTTGTTTCAAATTGAGGGTTTAAATTTTAAATCCTATCCACCTGTCTTAGATAAGTTTGGAGATATCAATTTGACAACTAATTTTTCAATGTTTTTGAATAAAAAAGTAAATGGAGTAGAATTGGATTCTCCATTGTGGGTGTTTGATGCAGATTCTAATATAAAACGCTCTTTTTTATTTGGTGAAAATTTCTGGAAGTGGAGAGCTAGCTATTATGTTAAGCATTCGGATTTTGAAAAATTCGACCAGACTTTTCAAAAGATCCTTCAGTATTTATCTCAAGCGAAGTCTAAGAATAACTTATCGGTAGAGGTGAATCCAGTGATTAATTCTGGAGAATCCAATGAAATAAGAGCTAAGTATTATGATGCTAATTTTGAAGTAAATCCTGACTTTAATTTCAGTATTCGTTTTGAAAATCTTGAGACTACAAAAGCAACACAATCAAGACTACTTTCAGATGGAGATAGCTATATCTATAATCTATCAGACTTGGAGCCGGGAACCTATACTTATGAAATAAAAGGGATGGATGTTGATATTTCTAAAGTTGGACAATTTGAAATTTTAAACTATTCTAGCGAACTTCAATTTGAAAATGCAAATTATAAAGGGTTAAGACGACTTGTAGAAGAAAAAGATTTGTATCTATTTTCAAACAGAGAGGAACTGATTTCTAGTTTAAGGTCAGAAGACGTTAAATCAATCCAAAAATCCACCAAAAAAACACAGAGTTTAGTCGATTTTGAATGGCTTATCCTATTATTAGCATTAACTTTGAGTTTCGAATGGTCTTATAGAAAATATAAAGGCTTAATTTAAATTAAAATAATATGGAAAGATTACCTAAGGCGATTGTACCTATCATTATAGTAGTGGTGATTGCAATCATTTTTATAGCAAATTCAACAGTGAACGTCAATTCTGGTGAAGCTGGAGTTTTATTTAAACGTTTTGATGGTGGAGTAGTTACGGATGGCGAACCTCTAAAAGAGGGTTTTCATATTGTAGCTCCTTGGAACACTGTTTTTATTTATGAGGTGAGACAACAAACTATAGATGAATCTATGCAAGTTTTATCTTCAAACGGTCTAGACATTAAACTTGATGCTACAATTTGGTTTGAACCAACTTATGATCAACTTGGTTTATTGCACAAAGAACGAGGACAGAAATATATTTCTAGATTGATACAACCTGCTGTAAGATCTGCGACAAGAGCAGTTGTTGGTCGGTACAAGCCTGATGAATTGTATGCTCAAAAAAGAGAATCAATTCAAAATGAAATATATGATGAAACCAATCAATTACTGAAAAATCAATATGTTCAAGTCAATAGAATTTTGGTAAGAGATGTCTCATTACCACCAACTATTAAACAAGCGATTGAGAGAAAATTGAAGCAAGAACAAGAGTCATTGGAATATGAGTTTCGTTTAGAAAAAGCGACTAAAGAAAAACAACGTCAAGAAATTGAAGCTCAAGGTAAAGCTCGTGCCAATGAGATTTTAAATGCTTCTCTGTCTGAAAATATCTTGAAGGAAAAAGGAATCCAAGCTACAATTGAACTTTCTAAATCTGAAAATTCTAAAATTATTGTAATAGGTTCTGGAGAAAATGGTATGCCTATCATATTAGGAAATAACTAATTTTGTCATAAAAAAAGCGAACTCTTTTAGGATTACATATTTTATTCTAAATTTGCACTGCGATGAAAAATTACAACCTACATCATTATTTATCTAATACGCTCAACGCGGTTGGAATGTAATATGTAGATAGTTAATCATATACAAAACCCGTTTGAGCAATATGCTCTAACGGGTTTTTTAATTTAAAAAACGAGAATCAATACTATGGAAAAACTTAAAATAGCGATACAGAAATCAGGAAGGTTACACGATGAATCCCTTAAAATTCTAAAAAATTGTGGGATTTCCATCGATAATGGAAGAGACCAGCTTAAGGTAGAAGCCTCTAATTTTCCTTTGGAGATTTTTTACCTTAGAAATGGAGATATCCCTCAGTACTTAAGAGATGGTATTGCAGACCTAGCCATAGTGGGAGAAAATCTTCTTCATGAAAAGGGAGACGACCTTCTCATCCAAAGACGTTTAGGATTTTCAAAATGTAAAGTGTCTTTAGCAATTCCAAAGCAGTCTACTATTAAAGGAGTCAAAGACCTAGAAGGCATGCAGATTGCTACATCTTACCCTAATACACTTCAAAAATACCTGGATAAACAAGGTGTAAATGCTAATATTCACCTGATTACAGGTTCCGTTGAAATTGCTCCTAACATCGGCCTTGCAGATGCTATTTGCGATATTGTATCTAGCGGTAGTACTTTGTTCAAAAATAACCTAAAGGAATCTGATGTTATTCTAAAGAGTGAAGCTGTTTTAGCAAGTTCCCCTACTTTATCAAAAGAGAAGCAAGGATTACTTGATAAATTAATGTTTAGAATTGATGCTGTTTTAAGAGCTGAAAATTCTAAATATGTATTGTTGAATGCTCCAAACGATAAACTTAAAGATATTATTAAGATTCTACCTGGTATGAAGAGTCCTACAATTATGCCTCTTGCAGAATCTAACTGGAGTTCCGTACACACTGTTATTACCCAAGAGAAGTTTTGGGAAATTATAGACGAATTAAAATCTGCAGGAGCAGAAAGCATCCTTGTAAGTCCAATTGAAAAAATGATTTTATAATGAAAACGATTCAATTTCCAAAGAGAGAAGACTGGTCCGAACTCTTAAAACGGCCAACGCGTACTTTTAAAGATATCGAAACCACAGTGGATGATATCTTTAAGAATATTGAACAGAGTGGGGACGAAGCTGTATTAAAGTATACCAGCATGTTCGATGGAGTGGATTTAAAAGATTTTAAGGTGACATCCGCTGAAATTGAAAATGCTCAACACCAAGTTTCAGCTCCATTAAAATCTGCAATTCAATTAGCGAAAGCTAATATCACTAAGTTTCACGAAGCTCAAAAAACAGAACCTGTTAAGGTAGAAACCCAACCTGGGGTGACCTGTTGGCAAGCAAAAAAGCCCATACAAAAAGTAGGTTTATATATACCAGGGGGGACTGCTCCATTATTTTCTTCTGTTTTGATGTTGGCAGTGCCTGCCAAGATCGCTGGATGTAGTGAGATAGTGTTGTGCACGCCACCAAACAAGGAAGGCAAAATAAATCCTGTTACTTTATATACTGCTGAACTTTGTGGAATTGATAAAATTTTTAAGGTAGGAGGAATCCAAGCTATTGGAGCCATGACTTTTGGGACAGAAAGTATCCCTAAAGTTTATAAGATCTTCGGGCCAGGAAACCAATATGTAACTGTCGCCAAACAAGTGGCCACCACATTCGATGTGTCTATTGATATGCCAGCAGGCCCTTCAGAACTACTAATTGTTGCAGATGAAACGGCAAATCCTGAATTTGTAGCTTCAGACTTATTAAGTCAGGCAGAGCATGGCGTTGACTCTCAAGTGGTTTTAGTGTCTACAGATGAAGACACGATTACTGCCGTGCAAAGAGCAATCAAAGAGCAATTAGAAGTTTTACCAAGAAAGGAAATGGCCTCTAAAGCTATTGAAAATTCAAAATTCATACTGGTAAAAGACCAAGATTCAGCTTTAGAATTAATCGACTTCTATGGTCCAGAGCATTTTATAATCTCTACCAAAGACGATGATTTTTATGTTGACAATATCAATAATGCAGGTTCCGTTTTTATAGGAAAATACACTCCAGAAAGTGCAGGAGATTATGCTTCTGGAACCAACCATACTTTACCTACCAATGGGTACGCTAAGCAGTACAGTGGTGTAAATCTAGATAGTTTCAACAAAGCGATTACCTATCAAAAAATCACCGAGGAAGGGATTAAAGGAATTGGTGAAGCAGTAGAACTTATGGCAGAGGCCGAAGGCCTTCAAGCTCATAAAAATGCGATGACTTTAAGACGAAAAGCAGTTGAAAACAATTAATACGTTAGCGAATGATTTTAGATAACCTCATAAGAAAAAATGTAAAAAATATGTCTGCATATTCGTCCGCAAGAGACGAATTTAATGCTGATAAACAAAATTATCTGTTTTTGGATGCTAATGAGAATCCATTCGATTCTGATTATAATAGATATCCAGATCCCCATCAAAATGCTTTAAAGGAGGCTATTTCTAGGATTAAACAAATTCCAAAACAAAATATTGTTTTAGGAAATGGAAGCGACGAAGTTCTTGATCTCATTTTCAGAGCTTTTTGCGAGCCAAAAGAGGATGAGATTATCACTATGCCTCCTACCTATGGTATGTATGACGTATTGGCGAATCTTAATGATATAAAAACAGTTCAAGTCCCTTTGAAGGAAGGATTTCAAATTGATGTTCAAGGAGTGTTGTCGGCCATTACAGATAAAACCAAATTGATTTTTATTTGTTCTCCAAACAATCCTTCAGGAAACTTATTACAAATCAACGATGTAAAAAACATCTTAGGTCATTTTTCCGGATTAGTGGTTATTGATGAGGCTTACATCGATTTTGCAACGAGTAGTTCATTTATCTCTGAATTGAATGATTTCCCCAATTTGATTATCACTCAAACCTTCTCAAAGGCTCTAGCTCATGCAGGAATTCGAGTGGGAATGTGTTTTGCCAGCGAACGTATAATTGCAGTTCTCAATAAAATAAAGCCTCCTTACAATATTAATCAACTTAGCCAGACCAAAGCTTTAGAGGTGATTCAAAACTTTGATACTTATATATTTCAAGTTCAAATCATCAAATCTGAAAGAGAATTGGTAGCAAACGAGTTAAAAAAAATTAATTGGATACTGCATGTTTTTCCTTCAGAATCTAATTTTTTACTCTGCCGAGTAGATAATGCAAACCTGAGGTATGGCCAATTGTTAGAGAAAAAAATAGTCGTTAGAAATAGAACGAATCAACCATTATGTGAGAATTGCTTAAGGTTTACGGTGGGCACACCAGAACAAAACCAAACTTTACTCAATACCATAAAAGACCTTAATTCATGAAAAAAGTTCTATTTATAGACAGAGATGGTACGCTCATTAAAGAGCCAGCAGACGAACAAATTGATAGTTTTGAGAAACTAGAATTTTATCCAGAAGTATTTACTTACATGAATAAAATTGCATCAGAACTAGATTATGAATTGGTCATGATTACCAATCAAGATGGTCTAGGGACAGATATTTACCCAGAAGACACCTTTTGGCCTGTCCAGAACTTCATCATTCATGCCTTTAAAAATGAAGGCGTTGAGTTCGAAGACATCTATATAGATAAGACCCATCCAAAAGATAATGCACCCACTAGAAAGCCTAAAACAGGTTTATTGACGAAGTATTTTGAATCTGATTACGATATGGAAAATTCTTTTGTCATCGGAGATCGCCTTACTGATGTTGAGTTGGCGAAAAATTTGGGTGCTAAGGCAATTTTCATAGATAATAAGACAGATTTAGGCCTAGGAGAAATAGAATCTTCTAATACTGAATTGGAGTCTTTTATTGCATTTAGGACCAATACTTGGAAAGCCATTTACGAGTATCTAAAGTTAGAGCGAAGAACTGCCAGTCTTAAGCGAACGACTAAAGAAACCAATATCGAAATTAGCATAGATCTTGATGGTACTGGTAAGAGTAATATTTCTACGGGACTTCATTTTTTTGATCATATGCTAGACCAAGTGGCTCGACATGGCCAAATAGATATAGAATTGAAAGCTGAAGGGGATTTGGAAGTTGACGAACACCATACTATTGAAGATGTGGCCATCGTGTTGGGTGAAGTTTTCGCTAAGGCTTTAGGATCAAAATTAGGCATAGAACGTTATGGATTTTGCTTACCAATGGACGATAGTTTAGCCCAAGTTGCCATAGACTTTGGTGGCCGTAATTGGTTAGTTTGGGATGCTGATTTCCAAAGAGAGAAAATAGGAGAAATGCCAACAGAAATGTTTATGCACTTTTTTAAATCCTTTACAGATGGCGCAAAATGCAATTTGAATATAAAAGCCGAAGGAGACAATGAGCATCATAAAATTGAAGCTATCTTTAAAGCTTTTGCAAAATCTATAAAAATGGCTGTAAGGCAAGATGTGGGCAAAATGATTCTACCAAGCACAAAAGGACAACTTTAGATGAAGATTGCAATAATAGATTATGGAGCAGGCAATGTTAAAAGCATTGAGTTTGCTTTACAAAGACTAGGATACTCCTCAGAGCTAACAAGTAATGCGAAGACTATAAAAGCTGCAGATCGCGTCATTTTTCCAGGTGTTGGAGAAGCTAGTAGTGCTATGAAAATGCTAAAGAGCACAGGACTAGATCGCCTTATTCCAACTTTAGAACAACCTGTTCTAGGGATCTGCTTAGGGATGCAATTGATGTGCAACTATTGTGAAGAAGGGGATACTAGGGGATTAAACATATTCGATGTAAAGGTTGTAAAGTTTAACAATGAACTCAAAGTACCGCAGGTAGGTTGGAATACAATTTTCGACTTAAAAACAGACCTTTTTAAAGATATAGAAGAAAACGCCTATATGTACTTAGTGCATAGCTTCTATGTTCCAGCGTATCGAGATAGTATTGCTAATTCCAGTTATGGAGTAGACTATAGTGTAGCGCTTCAAAGAAATAATTTTTATGGAGTACAATTCCACCCAGAAAAAAGTGGCAAAATAGGTGAACAAATTTTAAAGAATTTTATTGAAATACGATGAGAATAATTCCTGCAATAGATATAATAGATGGCCAATGTGTGAGACTCTCCAAAGGCGATTATGATACCAAAAAAGTTTATAATGAAAATCCGCTTGAGGTTGCCAAGGCTTTCGAAGATAGTGGAATTGAGTATTTACATTTAGTAGATCTAGATGGTGCTAAGTCCAAACACATTGTGAATCATAAAATATTAGAAGATATAGCAACACATACCCGTCTCAAAATTGATTTTGGAGGTGGTTTAAAGACCGATAAAGACCTAAAAATTGCTTTTGATTCTGGAGCACAACAAATTACGGGAGGGAGCGTAGCCGTTACCAATACACCGCTATTTTTAGAGTGGCTAACTCAATTTGGTTCTCAAAAAATTATCTTAGGGGCAGATGCTAAAGATGGAAAGATCGCTACGGGTGGATGGAAAGAGGCTTCAAATTTAGAAATTGAAAAGTTTATCAAAGATTTTGTAGCTCATGGGGTTGACTATGTTATTTCTACAGATATTTCTAAAGATGGCATGTTACAAGGTCCCTCAACAGACTTGTATAGGTCTATTTTAATGAATAATTCAGATTTAAAATTAATAGCGTCAGGGGGGATTTCAAATTTAAAAGATCTTGAAGATGTTTTTGAAATAGGCTGTGAAGGTGTAATTATTGGAAAAGCTATTTATGAAAACAAAATCAGTTTGAAAGAACTGGAAAAATTTGTTTTAGAACACTAAAAAACGAAAAGACATTGCTTACAAAACGTATTATACCTTGTTTAGATATCAAGAATGGCCGAACGGTAAAAGGCGTCAATTTTGTTGAATTACGAGATGCTGGTGACCCCATAGAATTAGCCAAAATTTATGCTAAAAACTTTGCTGATGAGTTGGTTTTTCTAGATATTTCAGCAACAGAAGAACGCCGCAAAACCTTAGCGCAATTGGTTGAAGACATTGCGAAACATATCAATATCCCCTTTACTGTAGGTGGAGGTATTGCTTCGGTGGAGGATGTGGCTTTGTTATTAAAATCTGGTGCAGATAAAGTGTCGATAAATTCTGCTGCTGTGAAAAACCCAAAATTAATTTCAGAAATAGCTCAGCGATTTGGTTCCCAATGTGTGGTGGTTGCTATTGATGCCAAACAAATAAATGGACAATGGAAAGTTCATTTGGTGGGAGGAAAGCAACCTACAGAATTAGATTTGTTCGAGTGGGCCAAAGAAGTTCAAGAACTTGGTGCTGGAGAAATTTTGTTCACTTCAATGGATAATGATGGGACTAAGAAAGGTTTTGCTAATGAAGCCTTAGCCCGACTATCCGATGAGCTTCACATTCCTATTATCGCTTCAGGAGGTGCAGGAACAATTCAACATTTTGAGGATACCTTTAAACTAGGAAAAGCAGATGCAGCTCTTGCGGCTAGTGTTTTTCATTTCAAAGAAATAGAAATTCCAGACCTAAAGCAAGAACTCAAGGCTAAAGGAATTTCCATAAGAATTTAAAAAACTAACTATGACTATAGATTTTAAGAAAGATAAAAGTGGTTTGGTGCCAGCTATTGTTCAAGATGCAAATACAAAAACTGTTCTAATGCTTGGCTACATGAACGAAGAAGCATACAAAAAAACCATCGAAACCAAATTGGTAACTTTTTATAGCAGAAGTAAAGAAAGACTTTGGACCAAAGGCGAAGAAAGTGGTCATACTTTGGATTTGGTGGATATTAAGGTAGATTGTGATAATGACACTTTGCTTGTTAATGTTTATCCTAATGGACCGACCTGCCATACTGGAGCAGATACTTGTTGGAAAGAGGATAACAAAACTAGTTTTGGGTTCCTGACAAACTTAGAATCAACCATTGCTCAACGCAAGCTGGAAGCTAATCCCAAAGAAAGTTATATCGCTAGTTTATTCGAAAAAGGAATTAATAAAATCGCACAAAAAGTAGGAGAGGAGGCTGTTGAAGTTGTTATTGAAGCTAAAGATAGCGATGATAATTTATTTTTGAATGAAAGTGCAGATTTGCTTTTTCATTACCTGATTTTGCTTCAGCAAAAAGGATTTGAACTTAAGGATGTTGTGGATGTTTTGGAGCGACGAAATAAAAAATAAATGTCAATTTGATTTTAGTTCAAAATGCAGTATAAACGTTTCTACTATCTCATTCAGCTTCAGTATTTAGGCTTTCGGTATCACGGCTGGCAAAAGCAACCTGGTGTCCTTACAGTGGAGCATATGCTCCACAAAACTCTAAATTTTATATTGGAGAATCAGCGTTTTAAGGTTCTTGCTGCTGGACGTACGGATGCCATGGTGTCTGCAAACCAAACCTGTATTGAATTGTTTATTTATGAAGACGAACTTGATTTGGAAACCTTTCTAGAGCAATTCAATAAAAATCTTCCTCAAGATATAAGGGCTTTGTCTATTGAAGAGACGACTGCCGACTTTAATATTATTCAGCATCCAAAAATTAAAGAATACTTTTATTTTTTCTGCGTAAAAGAAAAAATGCACCCGTTTTGTGCTCCATTCATGGTGAATTTGCAAGAAGACCTTGATATTGAATTGATGAAACTAGGGGCTAAGCTTTTCGAAGGAGAGCATGATTTTTATTCCTTTACGTTCAGGCCTAATCCGGAAACCAAGACGGAGGGGAACATTGAACGCTGCGAACTCACAGAAAACGATATCTATACGGCCAACTTTTTCCCAAACCAAAGTTTTGTATTGAAGGTAGAGGGAGAAGGTTTCAAACGTCAACAAATTAGATTGATGATGGGTGCCTTAATCGATCTTGGGAGACATAAGATAAACATGGAAGAATTAGAAAAAACCATCGATGGAAGTCATAAAATAAAACTTGAGCACATAGCTCAAGCCTCAGGTTTAATTCTCAATAAGGTGAGTTTAAGACTTTAAAACCATTTCTTTTTTTTAAAATAGAAAATTAGGAGAGCAGTCATTAATATCATGATTCCCCAAACGATAAAATATCCAGATTTTACCTTGAGTTCTGGCATATAGTCGAAATTCATCCCGTATATACCTGCTAAAAATGTTAGTGGAATAAATATAGTGGACATAATAGTCAACACTTTCATGACTTCATTCATCTTAATGCTCAAGCTACCCATATACATATCCATCAATCCCCAAACAATTTCTCTGTAGATATCAATATTTTCTGTGACCTGAAGAATATGATCGTATAGATCGGCAATGTATGCTTTTGTAGATTTATCATAAAGTGGATGTTTTGAGATCTGCAGCTTGTTTATAAGTTCTTTTGCAGGAAAAACAGCCTTTCTAATGCTTAAAATCTCTCGTTTCAGTAACTGTATTTCTGAGGTTGAAGCTTTGCTAGCATCTTCAATTATTCTTTCCTCGAGGTCTTGAATTTTTTCTTCAATGGTTTCTAATAAATTGTAGTAATTATCCACAACTGCATCTATTAGGGCATAAAAGAGATAGTCTGTATTTCTCATGCGAATTCTTCCTACTTTATTATGAATTCGCTCTCTAATAGAATTGAAAATAATATCATGAGATTGCTGAAACGAAATAATATAAGACTTATTAAAAACAAGTCCAAAATGATTTTTAATCAATAGGTCTGTTTCGTTATGGTAGATCATCTTTAAAGCAAAAAATACATAATCTTCAAACTCATCTAATTTTGGTCGTTGTTTGGTATTGGCTATATCTTCGAGCACTAAAGGATGAATATTCAATAGGGAACCAAGTCTGGATAATTTTTCGACATCATGGACTCCTATAAAATTGATCCAGTGTTTGAATTGAGGTTCGTGAATCACTAGATAGAGCACTTTTTCTATAGAACAATTGTTATTATAAATGACCTTCTCCTCGTTATAACTGATCACATTTATAACTGTATCCTCCGAAGTTTCCTCACCTACATAGATTATTTTACCTGGAATTTGATTCTGGATAGGTTTGCGTTTAAAACTTAAACGCTTAGGGTGTTTTAAGCTCGGAAGGGTTTTGCGCACTTTGTTTTTCAAAATAGTGGATCTCAGTTTGTAAGCGTTCTTTAGTTAAATTAATAATTCTTTTATTAATTTCTGAATCATTTTCATTATAAAATTTGTACTCTTCAATTGTAAAATGCCCCATAAAGATTCCCCTTATAAGATTTTTGAATTTTGAGTCTTTCTTGACGGTATTCTCAATGTATTTAAGTTTTTCCGCATGTCCAAGTTTATGGAATACATTTTTATAGCGAATGATATAATTTTCAAAAATAGATAGTAAAATGTCATTTTGAAATTTAGCGATAGGTCTTAAGGTCGAATTTTGAAAAGATTCTAAGCTTAAGGTGAGAGAGCTTACTTTAGCATTGGGGACTTCTACGCGTATGGATATAATATTCTCATCTCTTGTCTTCATAATATATATTTTGTCTAAAGTAAGGATTCTTTTTTAAAAGATATGAGTTATATATGCTACACTTTTAGGTATGTTTAGTTTAAGAATAATACCAAATTAAACCTATAATGTCTCAATAAATCGTTTTACCGAAACGAATTCGGCACAGGCTTTTTTCGTCTGCTTTTTATCAAAAATAATTACCGTAACTAAGGCTATGCTAATTATTTTTAATTTCAATCCATCAAAAAACCTCTGCTGAGCTACGTAATAGTATAATTCAATTTATTCATGCGACAAAAAATCCAATTTGGTATAATTTATATACATTCAATAAAAATACTTTATTATTGCTAGATTTCTTACATAAAAAAGCTGTCCATTATATGTTTTAAAGTATTTAAAGGACTCATTCAGGAAGAACTTTAAATATCAGCAGAACATTTTGGACAGCTTTTTTTTACGACAGAGTTGGTTGAACTTATGCTATGTGTTTTTACTCTACAGTGACATTAAAAGTCACTTCGATATCTGTTTCTCCACCAACTTGAGGAGATAAATTTCCTTCACTTGCTCCAGGAGCATTTTTATCACCTTCATGAATAAGAAACACAGTAAAGTTACCTTGGCTAGCATCACCTATTGCTAAGCTAAATTCTACACCAACAGGGTTTCCATCGTTGTCTAAAGCTCCTGTATAAGTAGGAGTAGCGTTTAAAGAATCCTCTACAACATAAAACACTTGATGCTCATCATCTTCTTCAAGAACCTCAACGGTGATGTCTTCAGCAGGATCTTCCAGCTCATTCAAAAACTGTACACGTCCAGTATAGGTAGTATTCGCAGATAGTGCTGGACTTGTAATTTCTGGATTGGATCCATCTCCATCCAAATCTTTGTAAGTAAAAGTTATAATTTCACCACCTCCTTCAGGAGTCAGAAACAAATTTAAAGTCGTGATGACTTCTTCTTCGTTGATCACTTGTGGTGCGTCATCGTCATCAGAACAGGCGCTAAAAACGAGCGTTGCTAAAAGGCCTAAGCTTAATAATTTAATTGTTTTCATAGTTTTCATTTTTAAAAATTTAATTTGTGTTAATAATTGAGTTTTAATTGTAACATAACATTGGTGCCAACTTCATCGGCATAAAATCTTAATCTATTGAGATAATCTCTATAATTAGTATTTAAAACGTTGTTAATCATCACGTTGATGCTTAGCTTAGTTTTATTAAAGTCGAAGTCTAGTCCTGAGCTAAAATTGAGAAGATGATAAGCTTCTGGTGTAGAGCTAACATCCACTTCAACTTCTTCAAATTGGCCAGTAGTAGTATTGACGATATTTGTCCTAAAATTATTATCAGGAAATTCGTTTTGCTGAGTGACCAACTGGCTATTTAAGGAGACATAAAAGTTATTCCATTCTTTTTTGGAATAGGTTACCGTGTTTGAAACATTGAAAGGAGGCATATTAATAAGTGCCTCATTTTGTTCGACATCTCTTCCATTAACATATGCAAAATTGGACAAAAACTCAAAATTGTTAAAGCTATAATTGGCACTTACGTCTATACCGTAAAGTCTTGCATTGGTTTGTCTATACTCATACACTGGGAAAGCTCCTCTTATAGTTGTTTCTATACCGTTGGGCTCCAAGACTATAAAGTCTTCAATATAATTGATGTAAGGCTGAATATTGAAGCCAAACTTTTCTACAACACCTTGAAATCCGACTCCTGCTTTAAAGGATTGTTCAGAATCGAGCTGAAGATCACCGAGTTCTATACTAGAAATGCTGTGGTGTAAGCCATCACTAAACAATTCTGAAGGGTTTGGTGCTCTACTGCCTGAACTTAAATTTCCAATCAATTTAAAATCATTTTTGAAAGTATATGTTGCTCCTACAGTTGCAGAAAGATTGTGGTAGTCGAACTGTGGATTTGTTAAAATCTGATTTCCATCTTCTCCAATTTCAAACTCTGGAAAGAGTTGATCGTAACCTAAATTTTCCCATCTCGAGGTGATATAGAACTTATCAGCATCTATAGTATTAAAATCATAGCGAACTCCCGCATCTAGAAACCAACGCTCTGATACATCATAAGCGGTGGTAGCAAAAATTCCAGCAGTGTACATGTTATAGTCTGGAATAAGTCTTCTCACACCAGTATTTGGATTTGCAAAGTTATTCTGAGCATTGAATTCTAAACCAAAATTAGAGTCAAAACCCTCCAAACTCGTCCATTCCAGTTGAGTAAGTAGGGTATGGGTTTTAAGGTCCATATCCATAGCGGGTGTGTCTCCACGTCCTCCACGTCGAATATCAAACTCCAATCGATTATTTTGCTGAAAAGAATATTGTAAACTTAATTCTCCAAGGTTTTTGATTTTTTTGAAAGTTTCCAGTTTATATATTTGATGCGTCACTTCTTGCTTAGGATTATCGATTGTATAAGAAAAATCTTCAATAAAAAAGGGCTCTTGTCTGTTTATAGAATTTACAAGATCTCTAGCGTTCCCTATATGGGACGCTCTCAAAATACCAATTTCAGAATTGGTTAACCGATAACTAAAATCAATCCCATAATCTATTTTATTAAGGCCAATCCCCAAACTGATATTGTTTTCTCTTTGTCCTGTATTGGTAAGTTGATAATCAGGGGCTTCAAGATCACCAAGACGTTTTAAACTCCCCTGAAATCTATAATTAAATCCTGAAGATTTTGCTTTTATGAAACTTGTAGAGATATTTCCCCCTCGGCCATTGCTGGAACCATTAAGAATAGTTTTACCCATTATTGTGTCTTTAATAGGTGCTTTTTGGGGTTCTATAACAATGGTTCCTCCAATGGCATCACCACCATACTTTAAGGCTGAGGCTCCCTTTATGACAGTTATATTAGCTGCGGAGTTAATATCGACATTGGGAGCGTGATCAACACCCCATTGTTGGTCATGAAGTCTCACATTGTCGTTGATGACAAGAACTCTCGAGCTATGTAAACCTTGTATAATGGGTTTAACAATAGAATTTCCAGTATTTAAAGAGGACACGCCGCTTATACTCTTAAGTGCATCTCCTAAAGAGGCATTGCTAAATTTTTCAAGCTTCTGTGTTTTTATTTGATTGGATATAGAGGAATTAGATTCGTTATTATAAAGCTTACCTTTAAGTAAAACTTCATTCAATTCTTCAAGATGATGTTCAAGTTTAAAATGGATTTGACGATTTTCTTTTAGATAGATACTTTTTGTTTCTGGTTCACAAGAAGGATGAGAAACTTTGAGTTGGACTTCACTCTCACAAATACCTTCAATCTTGTAAAACCCATTTTTATCGGTGTAAACGCCTTTATCAAGGCCAACGAGTTGTACAACAGCTCCAAATAAAAAGGAGTTATCGTGTATATCTATTACTTTTCCTGATATAGTTAACTCACAATCTTGAGCTTGAGTAACAACTGAAAAAAATATAAATAGGCACAAAAGAATAGACTTTTGGTACATATAATTAAGTGTAATGAAATTAGTATTCTAGTATATAATAAGAATGAAGGGGAAAGATTATACTAGAAAAGAAGGAGGAGGCTTGTTGTAATACTCACCTGAAGGCATTAAAATAATAGTTAATGAAATATCTATTATGCTAGGTGTAATTATTAAATATCCATAAGAATTTTGAATATCGGAACTTAAACTAGGAGAAATAAATTCAACACCATTAGAATGGGAGACAATAAATTCATCACATGTTTCACATTCTTCTACGGAAGATATATCATCATCAAACAAATGGCTAATTGCATGTGTATTCACAACGGATGTTGTGAGTACCATAAAAAGGAATAAACTTAGTATTTGTTTGATATTCAAAGTTTAATTATAATTTGCTAATGTAGTGTTTTTTCAGTAAATAAAAGAAAATTTTGGATTTATTGAAATAGAAAAGCCAGTCCAAGTCTGGAAAGCATTTTCTTTTCAAAATTCCAGAAAAATTTATTTTGTCCAAATAGAGAACCAATGGTAACCAACAAGACTTGATAAATCGGGAAAATGATTAATATTCGTAAGGAGTAATAACTAAAGGCTCCAAAAAAATGCTTTGGGAATGAAGCTCGTGTTAACTCCAAAAAATTTAAAATGGGCTTTGCCAAATAGGCTGATAAGGATCCTGTAATGGCGAAAACAATAAAAATGATGACCAATTGAAAGTTGGATTGTATACCCCAGCGTTCTTTTAATTTATTCATTTTGCAAAACTACAAACCTTATCTCAATCTCTGATTATATTTTTCCTCAAAAAACAAAAAATAATGGTAAAGTAAATAATTCACCTCATATCCGTAGTCGACATCCATTTCATAATTTATGCGGAAAGGATACAAATTTGGATCGAATCGCATGGGGTCGTTTAATCTCATGTTATAAATGGTAACGTAGAATTTATTACGTTGATCTAAGTAATTGAGTCCGTAATATCCTCTTGGTCTTTGCGTAGCTAGCCAAGCGTTAAAACCAGGTTCTACAATAATGATTTCATACTCAAGGGAATCATTGGCGATTCTAATCGTATCGTTGTCCACTTTTGAATCCTTAAAAGCCTGTTTAGTTCCCTGTTTTTGTATAGAACAACTCATTACAGAAGCTGCTAGAAAAAGTATAATTAAATAACGCATACCTAAATTTAATCTTTTATAGTCATATCTACAATGAAAGAATCAGTATATTTATTTAACATTCTGCTCTGAAAGTTCTCTGCTGCTTTCCTACTTTTATATGGGCCTAAAATAAGTGTATAGACCTTGGACCCGCTTACTGTTTTTACCTGCACAAGCACTCCACTATTATAGTTTACCTTAAGCTTGTTGGCCATTCTTAATAGATTATCAGTATCCTGGAAACTCGCAATTTGTAGGCCGAAGAAATCTGGCGTGATTTCATCGATATTTATCTCATAAAACTCTTTTGCCTCTAAGGTCTCTTTAGATTGTATTTGAGAGTCATTGCTAGTTTCATCTTTATCTAATGTAAGTTTAGAATCAGGAGTTTGAGGTTTTGAAGGTGGAGTAAATGTTGAAGCTATGTCAACATTTTGGTCTTTTAAGACTTCAATTTTTACTTCTGTGACGCCATCATCTAGTATGTCTAAACTCTGTGCAACAGATCTCGACAAGTCTATAATGCGACCTCTTATAAAAGGGCCCCTATCGTTAATGGCAACCATAGCCGTTTTATAATTCTGAAGATTTGTCACTTTCACCTTGGTCCCAAAAGCTAGTTTTCTATGAGCTGCGGTGGGTAAGTTGTGCTTATAAATTTCCCCACTTGCAGTCTGCCTGCCTTCAAACTTTTCGGCATAAAAAGAAGCTTTACCTGTTTGTGTTTGGGAGAAAACATTACTACTCAATATAAATAGAAAATAAAAGAGGTAAAGTTTCATGTGATTTAGTTTAAGTAAGATAGGATTTGATTAGCTAATTCCTTAGCTATTCTATCTTGAGTTTCTTGAGTTGCTCCACCAATATTTGGACTCAATGATAATTTAGGATTCATCAATAATTGGATTGGAGGTTGAGGCTCGTCTTCAAAGACATCTAATGCAGCGAATCTCAACTCGTTATTTTCAAGTGATTTAACCAAGGCGACTTCATCTATAGCTTTAAAGTACGACGTATTTATAAGTCCCGCTGTAGGCTTCATTTCTTTGAGCTCTTTAGGACCAATAAAGTAGTTTTTTTGTTTCGTGGTTATATGAAGACTCACAAAATCTGAAGTTGAAAGCACCTCTTTCAAAGGTGATGATGAAAGATTGAATTTTACAGCTTGTTGGTCATAAAAGTCTAAAGTGATTTCAACATCCTCTTCATCTTTATCATAATATATAACCTTCATTCCTAAACCAATGGCCTTTTTCGCTACTTCTTGACCAACATTTCCAAAACCAATAATCCCAAGTGTTTTACCTTCAACCTCGGTTCCTGCTGAATAAGAGTGTCTTAAGGTGTCGAATTTACTATCCCCTTCGAGGGGCATTTCTCTATTAGAATCTTTTAGATGTCTCACACAATTGAGGAGATGACCAATAGTCAATTCTGCAATACTATTAGAGGAAGCCGTTATCGCCTGAAAAACGCTTAACCCTTTTTGTTCTGCAAAATCAACATCAATATGAGTGGAGATAATATCGCAATTACCAATAAATTTTAGGGTTGGGCTCTCAGAAAGAATATCTTTTGTAAGTGGAGTAGATCTTTTAACCAAAACACCATCAAACTCGTTGGTGGTGAGGTATTTTGATAACTGGTTCTGCGCTACTTTTTTTATAATAACTTCATGGCCAGCATTTTCGAGCAATTTAACTCCTATGCCTGAAAGACCATCTGTTGCTAAAATTTTCATTTTCATATTTTTATGCGGTTTTTTCAAAATGTTTCATAACGTCTACAAGTACTTTAACGCTATCTAGAGTCAATGCATTGTACATAGAAGCTCTATACCCTCCTACGCTTCGGTGGCCGTTTAAGCCATTGATATGGTTGGCTTTCCATAATTCGTCAAATTTAGGACCAAGTTGTTCATCTTTTAATAAGAATGTTGCATTCATCATAGAACGGTCCTCTAAGGCTGTAAATCCATTAAATAGGGGGTTTCTATCAATCTCAGAATAAATTAAATTAGCTTTGGCTTTGTTCTTTTTCTCTATAGAAGAAACACCACCATTTCTAGATAGCCATTCCAAATTTAACATAGAGACGTAGACAGAAAATACTGGAGGCGTATTGAACATACTCTCCTTTTTGATCATTAATTGGTAATCCATCATAGAAGGTATTGCTCTAGAAACCTTTCCTAAAATATCCTCTTTCACTACAACAAGAGTCGCTCCAGCAGGCCCCATATTTTTTTGGGCTCCAGCGTAGATCAAATCAAACTGGGAATAGTCGAGTTGGCGAGAGAAAATATCGCTACTCATATCACAAACTAAAGGCGTATTTGCTTTATTTGGGAACGTCTTCATCTGAGTCCCGTAGATAGTGTTATTACTCGTATAGTGAAGATAATCTAAGCCTTCTGGGACCGAAAAATCTTTTGGGATATAGTTATAATTGCTACTTTTTGAACTGGCCAGAACTTCGGTTTTTCCAAAATTATTAGCTTCTTTTATAGCATTATAAGCCCAAGTTCCAGTGTCTAAGTAGCCTGCTTTCTTTTCTAATAAATTATAGGCTGTCATTAAAAACTGCATACTAGCTCCTCCTTGTAAAAATAAGGCTTTATAACCTTTACCCTGTAAATTAAGATGCTCTAGTGCAAGTTCTCTTGCCTTCTCTATAATCCCCACAAATGCTGTACTTCTATGAGAAATTTCCAAAATAGAAAGTCCAGAATTATCCAAATCAATAACCGATTGCGAGGCCTTTTCAAAGACTTCTAAAGGAAGTATACAAGGGCCAGCACTAAAATTATGTGGTCTCTCCATGTCTTATCGTTTTAGTGTTGGATTAAAAATTCTAAAGTGTCCACCCCATCTGCATAATCAGACAACTTTGGATTTTGTGTTTCCCCAAAGTTAACCTCTGCAAAATCTTTATTTCCAACGGTACATTGAATTTCTTCATGTCTCTCTTTCAAAGTGATTTCAAGCTCTTTTATACTGGTATACTTTTCATAAAACAAAGTTCCAATAGGGGATGAGAATTGTTTATCTTCTTTTAAAAGTAAAAAACCATTGTCTAAAAGTTTTACGGAACTCATTAAATAAACAGCCTTATTGTAATCGTAATTATTAGCGTATTTATGATGATGGATGTAATCTTTAAATTTAAACATAGCTTTGAAAAAGTCATCAACATCATAATCTTCAGGGATAAATAGCTTTGATACGTTTCTACATCCCAAGCCAAAATATCTAAAGACATCTTCGCCTAAGGCTTCAAGTTCAGCATTAGATTCAGTTCCATTAAGAATAGCTACTGAATTTCTATTTTTTCGAATAATATGAGGTTTATCTTTAAAATAATATTCAAAATACCTTGCTGTATTATTACTTCCTGTAGCTATAACTATATCAAATTTTGGTAATCTATCTTTTGTAAATACAATTTTATCTTCAAAACCTGAGTGAATTTTAATCAGCTCTTCAGCCATAAAAGGAAGCAGCAAATTATCGTTGGATGATAACTTACCAATCACTTTATGGCCAAGAATAAGAACACATAAAAAATCATGAAAGCCTACTAAGGGTATATTTCCAGCCATAATAACAGCGACATCTTTTTTAGGCATCGGCGATATCTTGTAGGGTGTAAGCCAATTACGAAGCTGTTCTTTTGTCAAAGCTTTAGCCCAAGCCGCTATCGATAAATGGACCTGATCTTGTGTAAACCAAGCATTTTGAATCTCAGCTTGCCTAATGATATTAGTCAATTTTTGTGAAAAATTTGAGCTTAAATCTTTAGAATCTGTGTAATTTTGCAGGTATAATCCAAGTTCTGAAAAGGTATTTATTCTATCATCTAAAGTCATAAATTTGGCTAACCGTTAGAGTATTTTTATTTTTGGACAAATTTACATAAATATTACTCAAATGGCTATAAAAATAACAGACGAATGTATCAATTGCGGTGCTTGCGAGTCGGAATGCCCTAATACAGCAATCTATGAAGGCGGTGATGATTGGAGGCATGCAGATGGAACAAGTTTAAAAGGTGATATTGTTCTTCCAAACGGAAAAGAGGCAAATGCTGAAGAAGCTCAGGAACCTGTTAGTGATGAATTATATTATATAGCAGCAGACAAATGTACGGAGTGCATGGGATTTCATGAGGAACCTCAATGTGCAGCGGTTTGCCCAGTAGATTGTTGCGTTCCCGACGATGAGCACGTAGAGTCTGAAGAAACACTTTTAGGTAAGCAATCTTTTATGCATAAAAAATAAGCTTATTCAATACTACTTAATTCGCAAAGCCCTCATTATTAAATTGATGAGGGTTTTTTTAGTTTTTAAAAATATTTCTTCTTTAGGGATGCTCCAAAAGCTTTAAGATTATAAATTTGTGTTATGATTTTTATTTTACAGAAATCGTAGTATATTTCGATGTTGAGAAAAACTATGGCACAAGAAACAAAGTACACAGAGGACAATATAAAATCATTAGACTGGAAAGAACATATCCGTATGCGTCCAGGTATGTACATAGGTAAACTTGGAGATGGCTCTAGTGCAGACGATGGTATTTATATTTTATTAAAGGAGGTTTTGGACAATTCTATCGATGAATTTGTGATGGGTTCTGGAAAAACTATCGAAGTCTCTATTCAAAGTTCAAAAGTCAATGTAAGGGATTATGGACGTGGAATACCTTTAGGAAAAGTGGTGGACGTAGTTTCCAAAATGAACACTGGAGGAAAATACGACACCAATGCCTTCAAAAAATCTGTTGGTCTTAATGGTGTAGGTACTAAAGCCGTTAATGCACTTTCTAGTTTTTTCAGGGTGGAATCATCACGAGATGGAAAATCGGTGTCTGCCGAATTTGATCAAGGTAATTTAGTGAATAAAGAAGATCTTGAGGAATCATCAAGGCGCAGAGGGACTAAAGTAACTTTTATTCCCGATGAAGTTATTTTTAAGAAATATTCATACAGAAATGAATATATCGAGAAGATGCTTAAGAATTACGTCTACTTAAACCCAGGACTTACCATAATGTTCAATGGTGAGAAGTTTTACTCTGAAGAGGGTTTAAAAGATTTACTAAGCGACAGAATCCGAGAGGAAGATAGATTATTCCCTATTATTCATTTAAGGGGTAACGATATTGAAGTTGCTATCACCTTTAGTAAAGCACAATATTCTGAAGAATACCATTCTTTTGTAAATGGTCAAAATACCACACAAGGGGGAACTCACCAGACTGCTTTTCGAGAAGCTATCGTGAAAACCATCAGAGATTTCTACAAGAAAAACTTTGAACCCAGCGATATTCGAAAGTCCATTGTTTCTGCTGTGAGTATTAAAGTGATGGAGCCTATTTTTGAAAGTCAGACCAAAACAAAGTTAGGTTCTACAGATATGGGAGAAGACTTACCATCGGTTAGAACCTTTATATTAGATTTTATGAAGCAAGAGCTTGATAATTACCTCCACAAAAATAATGAGACTGCTGAACAATTGCACAGGAAAATTCTAAGAGCTGAGAAAGAGCGTAAAGATCTTTCTGGAATCCGAAAACTAGCAAAAGATAGAGCTAAAAAATCAAGTGTTCACAATAAGAAATTAAGGGATTGTAGGATACATTTAGAAGATACCAAAAAAGAAGGTTATCTTGAAACTACGCTTTTTATAACCGAAGGTGATTCAGCTAGTGGAAGTATCACAAAATCTAGAGATGTAAACACACAAGCCGTATTTAGCCTTAAAGGAAAACCTCTAAATTCTTATGGACTGAGTAAAAAAATCGTTTATGAAAACGAAGAATTCAATTTGCTTCAAGCCGCTCTTAATATCGAAGATTCTCTAGAGGACTTGCGTTATAATAACATAGTGATAGCAACAGATGCAGATGTAGATGGCATGCACATTAGGTTACTAATCATTACGTTTTTCCTTCAGTTTTTTCCAGAACTAATTAAAGAAGGCCACCTTTATATTTTGCAAACACCACTCTTTAGAGTTAGAGATAAAAAGGAAACCTTTTATTGTTATTCTGAAACAGAAAGACGAGAAGCTTTAAAAAAATTAAGAGGTAAGCCAGAAATCACCCGCTTTAAAGGACTAGGTGAGATCTCTCCAGACGAATTTAAAAATTTTATAGGCGATGATATCCGTTTGGATCCTGTAATGTTGGATAAATATAAAAGCATACCAGAAATTTTAGAGTTCTACATGGGGAAAAATACACCAGATAGACAAAATTTCATCATAGATAATTTAAAAGTAGAAATCGACCTCGTAGAAGAAGTCAAACAAGAAATTAATGAGGTTAAGTAATCATAGATTTGTAAAAGTTATTCCAGGAGTGTATTACTTTTCAGTGATATTTTTTCTATTAATTATCTTTTTAAATTATCAATTAGGTCAGCAATTGTTTCCTTCAGACAACTACTTTTACGCAGTTTTGACAGGGGTAGGATTGTGGTTGATCTATATTTACTTCGCTGGAAAGTATTTTGAATACGACAGTGAAGGGAGTTTAGTTTCGTTTTTAAATAGAGGAGCTATATTATCTAAATTCATTAATTATAGGACTAAAATTCATGAAATAAAAAAGGACCAAATAAAATCTTACAGGATAACCAACTTAATCATTTACAGACGATTACATATTGTGCATTCAACAAAGGATTCAGTAAAAGATATCTATATAAATATTAGTTGGCTAAGTCCTAGAAAGATAAGATATTTGAAAACCTCTCTAAATAGAATCATAGCAAAAAACCAAACTAACTTATGAGTGACGATCTAGATTTAAATCCTGAATCTCAAGAGCCTTTCGATCCTACTGCAAAAGACGAGTCTGTAAAAGTAACTGGAATGTTCCAAGAATGGTTCCTGGATTACGCTTCATATGTTATACTAGAAAGAGCAGTACCCGCCATAGAAGATGGCTTTAAGCCTGTACATCGTAGGATTTTACATTCTATGAAAGATCTAGATGATGGAAGATATACAAAGGTTGCCAATATTGTAGGCCATACAATGCAATACCATCCTCACGGAGATGCAAGTATAGGGGATGCTATCGTTCAAATTGGTCAAAAAGATATTCTAATAGACACTCAAGGTAACTGGGGAAATATCCTTACTGGAGACCGTGCGGCAGCATCTCGGTATATAGAAGCAAGATTATCCAAATTTGCTCTGGAGGTCGTTTTTAATCCAAAAACCACGGAATGGCAAATTTCGTACGATGGTCGTAAACAAGAACCTGTTAATTTACCGGTTAAATTTCCAATGGTATTGGCTCAAGGAGCAGAGGGTATTGCTGTGGGTTTAAGTACAAAGATTCTTCCCCATAATTTCATTGAACTTATTGATGCGTCCATTAAGCATCTAGAAGGTAAGCGTTTTACAATATTCCCAGACTTTGCAACTGCAGGAATCGCAGATGTTTCAAATTATAATGACGGCCTTAGAGGAGGAAAAATAAGAGTGAGAGCCAATATTGAAGTAAAAGACAAGAATTTACTGGTGATTAACGAAATTCCCTATTCAACAAACACGTCCACACTCATAGATTCTATCCTTAAGGCAAATGACAAGGGTAAAATTAAAATTAAAAAAATTGAAGATAATACGTCATCAGATGTTGAAATTCTGGTTCACTTACCCAATAACATTTCACCAGACAAAACTATAGATGCTTTATTTGCTTTTACCAATTGTGAGGTGTCAATTTCTCCCTTAAGCTGTGTTATTATTGATGATAAGCCTCATTTCTTAGGAATTTCAGAGCTTTTAAGAATGAGTACTAAAAATACGGTTGAGCTCTTAAAAACCGAGTTAGAAATAAAACTTGGAGAACTTGAAGAACAATGGCATTTTGCGTCCTTAGAGAAGATATTTATAGAGAAACGTATCTATAGAGATATTGAAGAAGAAGAAACTTGGGATGGTGTTATAGATGCTATTGACAGGGGGTTACAACCTCATATAAAGCATTTGAAACGAGACATTACAAGGGATGACATTTCTAGACTTACTGAAATTAAAATTAAAAGAATTTCAAAATTCGACCTTGGTAAGGCGGACCAAAAAATAGAAGCCTTGGAAGCGGATATCGAAGCTGTAAAGCAAGATCTTGATCACTTGATAGATTATTCTATCAATTACTTCAAAATGCTTAAAGAGAAATACGGTAAGGGAAAAGAACGCAAAACGAGAATTCAATTGTTTGAAGATATCGAAGCCACCAAAGTCGTCATCCGAAATACTAAGCTTTATCTCAATAGAAGTGAAGGCTTTATAGGCACTTCTATGAAGAAAGATGAATATATTACCGATTGTAGTGATATTGACGATATCATTTGTTTTACTGAAGATGGAACTATGATGATAACTAAGGTAGAGGGTAAGACCTTCATTGGAAAAAATATTTTATATGTAGGAATCTTTAAGAAAAAAGATAAAAGAGCCATCTATAATATCATTTATAGGGATGGCAAAGCTGGTTATAGCTATATGAAGCGTTTTGCTGTTACCTCAATAACAAGAGATAAGGCATACAGTGTGGGAAAAGATAAGCCGGGCACAAAAGTTTTATATTTTTCATGTAACCCTAACGGTGAAGCGGAGTTAGTGACTGTTTTTTTAAAACAAAAGAAAGGTTTAAAACGCTTGAAATTTGATATTGATTTCTCAGACCTAGCCATTAAGGGCAGAAATGTGAAGGGGAATCTAGTCTCCAAAATGCCCATTAAAAGTGTTGAGCTTAAAGAAGAAGGAGTCTCTACCTTAAAGCCAAGAAAAATATGGTTCGATAAAACGGTAAGACGTCTTAATGTAGATGAAAGAGGAGAACTTTTGGGAGCTTTTAAAGGTGAGGATAGGTTACTGATTATTAGACAAAATGGAATCGCTAAAACCATTATTCCTGAACTTACTACCCGTTTTGAAAACGACATCATAGCTATGGAAAAATGGAATTCTAAAAAGCCAATTTCGCTTGTATACTGGGAGGGAGAGAAAGAAAAATACTACGTCAAACGCTTCCAAATTGATAACCCAGACAAGGAGGAATTAATTATCACTGAACATCCAAACTCTCAGCTGGAAGTAGTCTCTACAGACTATATTCCACGAATTGAGATTGAGTTTAAAAAGACTAAAGGAAAGGATAGAAGACCTAATGAAGTAGTAAATCTAGAAGACTTTATATCTATAAAAGGAATTAAAGCTCAAGGCAATCAACTCACCTCAGATCAAATCAAGCAGATTGATCTTATAGAACCTTTACACTCTGATAAGGAATCCACGGAAGCCATAGTCCCTGAAACAGATGATAAAAAGGAGGATAACCAGCAATCCTCTTTATTTGATTAATCGACTTTTACGACCCGTCCTTTTTGCTTCTTATTTTTCCCTACAATTTTATACTCAAAAGTATAGGCGTTATTTTTGGTGGATATAATTTTCATGTGGATGGGCTTTTCTTCGGCTAAATTTTTGGGATTTAACGATGTTAAGATGTATTCACAGTCATTGATCCAACGGATCGAGGCCGTGTCTTTTTTGTCCTTGTAGATTTCGATTTCTATCGAATCATTCCTTATAAAAGTAGTTTTAACTAAATCTCCTTCCAAATAAGCCTCAAACTCAAAGGTTCCTGTTTTGAAATCTTCACAATTTCTTTCAGGATTATAACAGGATATAAAAAGAAGACATAAGGTTAATGCAGAAGGGTAACGCATGTTTTTTAAGCAAAAATAATTAAATCAAAAGTTATTATAGTAGACTATAACAACTAATTCTGAAAAGATTCAAAGCTACCATCAGAGTAACATATAATTACTTTTTGAATTTCTTTTTTAGGGTGTGATACCTGATCTAAATCATAATTTAGATCAGGTATAGTCATATTTGGCTCTTCTGGTTTTGTGTCATCAACGAGCTCTTTTTTAGCATTTATAACATTTCTATTGTCTATAGAAGAAGGGAAGCGCCCTTTTCCGTTTAAAAGCCAATAGAGCTCAACTTCCTTAAAGTTGGACACTACTTTCATTACAAAATCTAAACTTGGTTTATTACGTCCAGATAGGATGTGAGAAATAGAAGCTCTACCTACATCAATTTGGTCTGCGAATGAAGAAGCGGATAGGTCGTAATACTCAAAAATTTCTTTGAGCCGCTTTGAAAAATCTAAACTGTTTACCATTGTAAACTATATTTTTTTAAACATTTAAAGTATATACGAATGTATACAAATAAACTGAAAGGCGGTGTATTTCCGTGTTTATAAGTTGCTTATAACTTAAAGTAAACATTCTTAATATTTGCATAACTAACTCTAAAATAGGATTTAAGGATAATAAAAAACGGCCTTAGGAAAATTTCCAGTGCTCGCTAGTATTCAACGGTTATGACCATCAATACTAAATTACAAATGTAAACTTTCTAAACTTTAATTTTGTTTACAAATGTATATTTTAGTTTTTATACATTTGTAAACATGAAATTAGACACACTAAACTTTTCACGATTATTAGAAGATTATTCTTATTTCAAAGTTTCGTCTCTTCGTGGTCGATATTTAAAAGAGGAGGATTTAATCAAAGAGTTTAAAGCCATCTCTCATAAATTTAAAATCAAAAACGAAGGCTATTCTGAGGAAGATAGAATTATCTCTTCATTTCATTTAGGTCATGGATCTAGAAAGATTTTAATTTGGTCTCAAATGCACGGTAATGAAACTACAACAACAAAGGCTGTTATGGATTTGCTCAATTTCTTTAGTCTCTATAAAGATATTACCGATTCTATTTTTGACCTGTGTAGTTTTGTTATTATTCCTGTTTTGAATCCGGATGGTGCGTTAAGATATACCAGAGCTAATGCTAATTTGGTGGATTTAAATCGTGATGCCTCTAGCCGGACCCAATTAGAAAGTCAATTATTGAACAGAGTCTACACTGAGTTTCAACCTGATTTTTGTTTTAATATGCATGATCAAAGAACTATTTTTAGTGCAGGTAATAATCCTTTTCCTGCAGCGCTTTCTTTTTTATCTCCTTCCTTTAATGAAGAAAGAGAACTCAACATCACTAGAAAGAAGTCCATGAGTTTAATAGCATCTGCAAACTTTATGTTACAAAAGTTTATTCCAAATCAAATAGGACGCTACGATGATAGCTTTAATTTAAACTTTATAGGAGATTTTTTTCAGGCTGAAGGGACTCCGACTGTCTTGTTTGAGGCTGGACACTTTCCTAATGATTATGAACGAGAGGACACTAGGAAATATATTTTTTTAGCCTTACTAAATATGGTTCAAGATATCTGCCTTGATGTTAAAGATGAATTAAGTGTAGCCTACTTTGAAATTCCTGAAAATAAAAAACTCTTCAATGATGTGATTGTTCGAAATGTGAAAAGTGAAGATTCTACTATAAAAGATATTGTTATTCAATATAAGGAAGTGTTGGAAAATGAACATATAAACTTTGTTCCATTTATTGAAAAAATTGAAAAAAATATACCTTCTTTTGCACACCGTGAAATAAATGCGGATGAACAATCTTTGATTTTGGAAAAACACTGCTCCTTAGAAGTAGGTAATGTTTTATCGTCGTTTAAAATTAACAATAACGTTTTCGTTATCTAATTAATAAAGATTTACAATAATCTCTCCTTTTTAATCAGAAATATTAATTATTTTTGACTTTTATTAAATAAAATATAATATAATTCACAAATGAAAGGAAAACTTAAGCTAGACGACACTGATCACCAGATTCTTAATATGCTAATTGATAACACACGTACGCCTTTTACTGATATTGCAAAAAAATTAGACATATCTGCAGGAACTGTACATGTTCGTGTCAAAAAAATGGAGGAAAGTGGAATCATCGTTGGTTCTTCCTTAACCTTAAACTATAAAAAATTAGGCTACACATTTATTGCTTATGTGGGTATTTTTCTAGAAAAAACATCTCAAACTCAATTTGTACTTAATAGAATTGAAGAAATACCAAATATAACTGTCGCTCACGTGACTACTGGTAAATTCAATTTGTTTTGTAAAATTAGGGCTAAGAATACTGAACATGCCAAAAACATCATTTTCCTTATTGATGATATAGATGGAGTAAGCAGAACAGAAACGATGATTTCTATGGAGGAAAGTCTCAATGATAAAACTAGGTTGATGAAATCTATTTTTGAAAATATGTAACGGTCATAACCAAATTAATAAATTAAAAGGCTAGATAATTATCTAGCCTTTTAATTTATTACTCTTCCATGGTATGGTAAACGTTCTGAACATCATCATCTTCTTCAATCTTTTCTAGAAGCTTATCAATATCTTCTTTTTCTTCTTCACTTAAGCCTTTGGTTACTTGAGGAATTCTATCAAATCCAGAAGTGAGAATTTCAATATGACTCTCCTCAAAATGCTTTTGGATATCTCCAAAATTGTGAAAGGGAGCATAGATCATTATTCCATCTTCATCCTCAAACACTTCTTCAGCGCCAAAGTCGATCATTTCTAATTCTAGCGTTTCCACATCGATACCTTCCGAGCTTATTCTGAAATTACAAGTATGGTCGAACATGAATTCTACAGAACCAGATGTTCCCAGGTTTCCATTGCACTTGTTAAAATAGGATCGCACATTTGCAACCGTTCTATTGGTATTATCTGTGGCTGTTTCAACTAAGACGGCAATACCGTGTGGGGCGTAACCTTCGTAAAGCACTATTTTATAATCACCTAAACTTTTATCTGAAGCTCTCTTTATGGCCCGCTCAACGTTGTCTTTTGGCATGTTGGCCGCTTTGGCATTTTGAATAACAGCTCTCAACTTGGCATTGATCTCCGGATCTGGACCGCCTTCTTTCACAGCCATAACAATGTCTTTTCCAAGACGCGTAAAAGTTTTGGCCATAGCGGACCACCGCTTCATCTTTCTAGCTTTTCTAAATTCGAATGCTCTTCCCATACTAAGTCTTATTCAGCAAATGCTTCCATTTTGCGATTATATTCTCTTATTTCAGACTTGTTTGCTGGGTTTTCAGATTTTTTAATCAAGTTTATTAAATAGAGTAAGCTATCAGAACCTGTGATAATTTCAGAAGCTTCGGGTTCAATTTCCTCTCCGGTTTCTTCATCTGTTAAAGGCTCATCCTGAGGTATAGGTATCGCGAAAACTTCGTTTTCTTCAATGTGCTCACACACCAGTCTAAGTGTTTTAGCAACTACAGGTAAGCTTTCTTCAACTGCATATGGTCTTAATTGTTTTACCATTTCCACCACTTCGTCTGTAACGATTTGATTGGATTCAAGATCCTTTACAATAGATTCGATAAGTTTTGTTGCTTTTTTATTTTCCAAGGTTTTTGATTTTAGAGTTGCTATGCAAAAATAATTTTTAGTTTATATATATGAGTGCTTGTCAATACTATTTTTAAAAATAACTTGACCTAAAGGCAAATCAGAAGACTAATGAAAGCTAAAAAGTACTTGTTTTTAGTTTATAAATTGCTAAAATATTTCCTTAAACCCTTTAATCTCCTTATTTTTGCGAATCTTAAAATTTAAATCACCCCTCAACTCAAGGAATTTTATGCTTGAAAATACTGCTGAAAAAAGCTTATATGGTTATCAAGAAAGTGATCTACAAACCATTTTTGAAAAGATAGAGAACTCTCCAGATAACTTCAACCTCTTATATCAATTGCCAACTGGTGGAGGTAAAACCGTGGTTTTTTCTGAAATCGTGAGACGATACATCGAAAAAACAGGAAAGAAAGTCATTGTCCTTACCCACAGAATAGAACTTTGTAAACAAACCTCAGATATGTTGGAAGGCTTTGGGGTGCGAAATAAAATTATCAATTCTAAAGTCAAAGAACTCTCCGATGATAACGAATACATGTGTTTTGTTGCCATGGTAGAAACCTTAAACAACAGGTTGAACGAGGAGAAGTTAAATATGAAAAATGTTGGTTTAGCAATTATTGATGAAGCTCACTACAATTCATTTACTAAGCTTTTTAAATATTTAGAAAAAGCATTTATTCTTGGAGTGACTGCTACCCCTTTAAGTTCCAACATTAAGCTTCCCATGCATAGGAATTATGAGGAATTGATTGTTGGTAACTCCATTTCGTCACTTATTGGACAAGGCTTTTTGGCTGAGGCCAAAATGTTCAATTACGATGTTGGGCTTGGTTCCCTTCAAGTTGGAATTACAGGAGATTACACGGTTAAATCTTCTGAAGACCTCTACACCAATCTGGATATGCAAGAGAAACTTATCCAAGCTTATGAAGAAAAGTGTAAGGGAAAAAAAACATTGATTTTTAATAACGGAATTAATACCTCTTGGTACGTATATCAAACTTTTAAAGATGCTGGTTACGAAATAAGGCACTTAGATAACACGCATAATCGAAAAGAGCGAAAAGCAATTTTAGAGTGGTTTAGAGTAAAGCCAGATGCCATTCTTACTTCGGTGAGTATTCTTACAACAGGTTTTGATGAACCCACTGTAGAAAATATCATTCTCAATAGAGCAACAAAATCTCTGACCTTATACTTCCAAATGATTGGACGTGGGTCTCGGAAACTTCCACATAAAGACACCTTTAATGTTATTGATCTTGGTAACAATATCGCCAGGTTTGGACCTTGGAATGCTTCTGTAGATTGGCAGCTTATTTTTGAAAATCCAGATTATTTCTTAGATAATATGGTTTCGGATGAAGATATTGAGCTCAACTTTAAATATGAAATGCCTGATGAAGTAAGGCAGATGTTCAAAAATTCTGAAGATATTACCTTCGATATTAGGCGACGGTATAATGAAACGGTCAATAATGGAGATAAATCTAAACTTGTCCTAGAAGAGTCCATGAAGCAGCATGCTAAAATGTGTGCAGAAAATTCTGAAGATATTTTTGATGCAAGAATTTTAGCTAGAGAACTAAAAGACGATATTAAAGATCGGATAAAGCGTTATTCCAATTGCATCATCAATAATACAAAAAACTACAGGGATTGGCTCTTCGAAGATTATATGCGTAAGCTGAGAGTGAAAATAAATGACCACTTCATGGATTAACTAATAAAACGACTAATTGATGGCTATGTGTTATAATAGTCTTTAGTTATTTTAAAATCATATCAAATGCCTAATAAAGTTGAAAGGAGTGATGAAAAAAAGTCAATTTTCGGATTGAAACTCAATGGCCGAGTATTTTTTACATCAGCTTTTTTAATTTTTTTATCGATTGTTTTAACCTTAATTTATAAGGATTCTGCAAATCTTTTTTTCAATACTACTCAGCTCTATGTGTCTGAAAATCTTGGTTGGTTCTATATTTTTGCTGTTAATTTTTTTCTTGTATTTATTCTTTACATTGCCTTTAGTAAATATGGAACCTTAAAGATTGGGGGTGAACATGCTAAACCTGAGTTTAAAAAATTGTCTTGGTTTTCTATGCTTTTTAGTGCAGGGATGGGAATAGGTTTGTTGTATTTCAGTGTTTCAGAACCCTTAACCCATTTTTCTAATCCACCTTTTGGCGAAGGAGGAAATGCAGAAGCAGCACAGCAAGCCATGCAATATACTTATCTGCACTGGGGAATTCACATTTGGGCTTTGTATGCTTTAGTAGGACTTTCACTTGCTTATTTCACCTATACGCGGGGATTACCACTAACTCTTCGCTCTGTATTTTATCCCTTTTTAAAGGAGAAAATATATGGAATATGGGGAGATATTATAGACATATTTGCAGTTTTGGCTACGCTTTTTGGCTTGGCTACAACTCTAGGGTATGGCGCAAAGCAAGTTTCTGCAGGACTTAACTATGTATTTGATTTTCCTGATACGATTACCACACAAGTTCTTTTGATAGCAGGAATCACCCTCCTGGCAACGGTTTCTGTAGTCTTGGGTATTCATAAGGGTATCAAAGTGCTAAGCGAGTGGAATGTTAGAATAGCATTAGTACTTCTGATTTTAGTCCTTTTTCTTGGGCCAACACTTTTTATTTTTAAGTCTTATGTTCAGAATATTGGAGCTTACTTAGGAGATTTCATCGAGCTATCCACTTGGACAGAGACTTATTCACAGGACAATTGGCAAATGCCTTGGACAGTTACATATTGGGGATGGTGGATAGCTTGGTCTCCATTTGTGGGTATGTTTATCGCTAGAATTTCTAAAGGAAGACAGATACGAGAATTTATTTTCAGTGTTTTATTTTTACCTACACTTTTTATCTTTTTTTGGATGACTGCCTTTGGTAGTACTGCGATTAATGATGTCCTATTAGGAGATAATTCGGTTTTGGAAGCTGTCAATACCAATGTAGATATCTCACTATTTGCATTTTTTGAAAATTATCCTTTTACAATAGTTCTCAACTTGGTAGCTATAATTTTAATAGTTAGTTTTTTTGTGACTTCATCAGATTCTGGGTCTTTGGTTATAGATAGTCTAACGAGTGGGGGTAAAATAGATGCTCCTGTGGGTCAAAGAGTCTTTTGGGCAATTGCAGAAGGAGCTATAGCTGCCGTATTGCTAATAGGAGGAGGATTAGAAGCTCTTCAAACCGCTTCAATTGTATCGGCACTTCCTTTCACAGTAATTTTATTTGTAATGTGCTACTCCTTATTTTTAGGTTTAAAAGAAGATTTTATAAAAAAGGAAAAACAAGCCAATTCAAAAAGAAATAATGAAAATGGGCTAGAACACTCTCATCAAATTGATGATAAGTTTTCAAAGGATTATTAAAGGGCCTTAAAGATGAGTGCACCATAAACAGCAAACCTGAGTAGTCTTAAAATTCCATAAAGCAAATAACTTCCAAAAGGAAATTTGATTATCCCCGCAGACATACTAGCGATAGCAAAAGGCAAGGGAAGAATTGCTCCAGCAATAATAAGAATGCCACCCCATTTCCTCATGTTTTTAATGTGTTTGGACATTTTTACTTCCAAGAACACGAAAACAGATGGAATACTGGCAATTCCTCGACCTACAAAGTAGGAAATGACCCCGCCGAAATAAGATAGAATCGCGAGTATGCTTAGGAACCCCAGTGGATAAGCTGACTTTCCACACCAAGCAATGAAGATCTCAGGAGGAATAAGCCCTAGAATAGATTCTGAAGCAAAGAAAATGGCAAATACTCCAATAGGAGGGAAGTTATTTGTTACGTAAATCAACACAGTATTGACATCGATGACAAAAAAATGAATGCCTAAAAGGATGGCTGTGAAAATAATAATAGGGGGGGCTGCTTTAATAAGACTCCTCCCTAAAAAACTGTAAAATCCTGTATAAGTATAATACTGATGTAATAATCTCCAATGAGATTTACGATTGGGTTTTTTATTTTTCTTGCTCATAATAGCTCATAAAAGTAAGGTTTATGCTTAATTGTACCATGCTTTTAACTAATCAAATAAATTAAGTATTTGTTAAATTATTTTGGAACACCAGACGTTTGTATCCCCTTTATACGTTGAGCATTTAGTGCACAGACGACTAAGAACCCAAATAAGCTTAGCATTATAGTTTTTATACTATACCCACTGTCAAACATCCATCCCACAATTAGAGGACCCAATGCAGTACTTATTACCATAAACATAGTAAATAAGCTTCGTATAGCACCAAGTTTTCTAATGCCATACACTTCTGCTAATATGGAAGACTTAATAGTTCCTGACATCCCAACTGTTACTCCCATCAACAGTAAAAATATAAGCGCTCCAGCAATACTATTGATCAGTGCAAAAGCTAATAAACCTATGGTAAGAGGTATTAAGTAAAACCGGAACATCTTTTTAGCTGAGAATTTATCTACCCAAACTCCTCCTGCTAAAGAAAAAAGTAATCGCGTTACTGCATATCCTGTAAAAAAAGCTGCATATAGCTGGGGAGACCACCCTTTCTGGTCTACAAAAACATATTGATAAAATATGACAGCGGTAACGGTAAAGCTTATAGCAAAACTCGTGGGCATTAAAATCAAAAATCGCTTGTCATTAACAATGCTTCCAAAATCTTTAATCAGACTTAAGGACGATGGTCTTCCTTGGCTTAATTGTTTATTGAAATGAGTAAGGTCTGTAAAGTATAACCGTATTAAATACAAAATGAGTAGGATACCAGAGCCTATCATTGCCCATCTCCAGTTAAACCAGCCAATGAATAGAGTAAGCAAAAGCGGTAGAACAATTTCACCTGAAGAAAAACCGAGCGTCGAAAAACTGATAGCTTTCCCTCGATTTTCATCATAAAATTTCGACAGAATTGTCATACTAATATGACTTAACATCCCTTGGCCAGTGAGCCTTAAGCCAATTAAGCCTATAAAAATAAAAGCGATATGATAGGAGAGTCCCATTAATATAGAGGAAAATGCCAAACATAAAATCGTAAAGGCCGTAACCTTTTTTACAGAAATGTGATCGACGGTATGTCCAACGGTTAACATGATAAAAGAAGCAGCAACTGTACAAACGGCATAAATTGCTCCAAAGTTTCCTTCTGTAATGGCAAATTCAGCTGAAATTTCTGTCACATAAAGGGATATTAAATAAGTTTGACCAAAACTGGACAAGAAGGTCAACATCCATCCAAAACTCAATTTTCTAAAATTCCCCTTTATAAAGAAGATAAAGTCTTTCATTTAGATCCAGAAGCTTTGAAATTTGATGATAACTTCTGAATGTCCTTGGTTGTAGGAGATTCAAAACATTCTAGATCAAAATACGGCACTGAAGCAAGTAGGTGATCAAAAATTCCAGCGATCACGCGTTCATAATTTTGCCAAACTTTATCTTTTGAAAAGGCATAAATTTCTAAGGGAATACCTTCCGCTGTTGGGGCCAATTGTCGAGTCATCATCATCATGTCTTTATTGATTTCTGGGTGCTTTTCTAAATAGCGATCCACGTAGACTCTAAAAGCTCCAAAGTTGGTTTGGTTTCTGCCATTGATGGATATGGATTTATCAATTGTATGAGAGGTATTAAATTCATCAATTTCTTGTTGTGCATTTTGAATATAGTCTGTAATAAGTTTAATTTTTTTTAGGTTTTCAATATCATCTTCATTTAGAAATTTAATGCTATTAGCTTTTATTAAGATGGAGCGTTTTATTCGTCTTCCACCAGAAATACTCATTCCTCGCCAGTTTTTAAACGAATCTGAAATCAGATAATAAGTGGGTATTGTAGTAATGGTATTGTCAAAATTTCTAACTTTTACAGACGCTAGATTGATTTCATAAACATCCCCGTCTGCACCATACTTTTCCATGGTGATCCAATCTCCGAGTCTTACGGTGTCATTCACGGTTACTTGTATACTCGCTACAAAACCTAGGATAGTATCTTTAAAAATTAAAAGCAATACAGCAGAAAATGCCCCAAGGGCGGTTAAAAACCCTATAAGAGGTTTTCCTGTTAATGTAGAAAATACAACTACAATTCCAAAGATCCAGACTACGATCATAAAGACTTGAATATAACTCTCTATAGGTTTATCTTTAAAGGATCTAAAGGTTCTCAAATAATCTTTAAATGTCAATAAGAAACTTCTTACAATCCATACCCCAACAAAGGTGATAAGAATCTCAATAAATTTTTCAAAATAAATTTCAAGATTAGTAAAATCAACAAGAACGAGAGGTATAAGTTCGTATATAACAAATAAGATCGCTAGATTAGAGATATAAACAAAGACTCTATTTTTAATTAAATAGTCGTCGAAGCTGGTTTTGGTTTTAGTGGCTAAGTTGTCTAAAATACTTAGTGCTGTATATCTCAAAATTTTAAACATAAAAAAACTTAAGATCATAATGACCAAAAAGTTGAGGGCAGCATTTAAATAAATGGCTGCAGAATCAGAAAAATATCCACTAGATTTTAGGAGGTGATAAAAGTATTTAGCAACGGTTGACTTATCCATAATCAAATTTTTGCAAACTTACATATAAACTTACATCTTTGATCTCATAAAACATAAGTAATAAGCTGTGAAGCAAAATTTAATTTTCTTTTTAATAATTGCAGGTGTGCTATGTGTCGTGGCAGGAACATATTCGGTTTTAAAACCCAATTATTCCTACACGGGGGAACTGCGCATTTTGAAAACATGGGAGCTTCCAGAGTCTTTAAAAGAAATTTCCGGAATTAGTCATATAGATGATTCGAAGCTTGCTTGTATTCAGGATGAAAAAGGAAGCATCTATATTTATGATCTTACCCTCAAAAGTATCGTAAAAGAAATTCAATTTGGACCCAGAGGAGATTATGAAGCTATTAGGATTATTGATTCTACTGCTTACGTCATGGATAGTGGTGGACAACTTTTTAGGATTGAAAATTTTGAAATTGAGGGTCGACGAGTCGAAGTCTTTCAAACTGGATTTTCAAAAAAACATGATATCGAAAGTTTTGATATCAATAAAACGACAGGTGAAATCCTTACAATTCCCAAAGAAAATAATCTTCTATCCTCTAGAGATCGCTTTCTTATTTATGAATTAGATTCCACTACATTTGATATAAAAGAAGACTGCTTTATAAATTTAAGCTATAGAGATCCCATATTTGAACTAGATGTTTCTTGGTTTATGGAAACAAATTTCTTTCCTTCAGAATTGACGATTCATCCAACGACAAAGGAAATTTATATTTTAGATTCCAAAACTCCAAGAATTCTAATTTTAAAACCGGATGGATCACCGAAAAAAATGCACCTTTTAGATCCTGAAAAGTTCCAGCAACCAGAAGGTTTATCCTTCGATTCTGAAGGGAGAATTTACATTTCTAATGAGGAGGGAAACTTTCAAAAACAAAACATTCAACTTATAGAATTCAAGTGATTCTTATTTCTTTTTTGAGCCGAAAAGACGACTAAAAAAGCCTTCTTTTTTTTCCTCTTTTTCCTTTTCGTCATCAAAATTCTTTTCGGTTTCGTCTTTTGAAAAAAGGCGTTTGAAAAAACCATCACGCCTTATATCGTCGCAATTTAAAATTTCCCTTTGATTTTCGGAAAGTGGCGGGAATTTCGCTCTGGTGATCTCATTAAAGCGATCCTCTTTAACCATCTGTTGATACATATTTCCAAAAATGGGTAACGCAGAATTTGCCCCTTGACCCAGTCGAGTAGATTTAAAGTTGATGCTTTGGTTATTATGACCTACCCATGTAATATTGGCCAACTTTGGAGTAATCGCGGCAAACCAACCGTCCTTATTCCCTTGTGTTGTACCTGTTTTCCCAGCCAGATCTTGGCTAAGTCTGAAGGTTTTCCTTAATCGACTAGCTGTTCCTTCATCAACAACATTCTCTAATATGGCTAATAATATTCGGTTTTGATCAACCCCCAGTTCTGAGGGTTTAGATTGGGCAGGAATAAATTCAGCAATCACTTCGCCAGTTTTTGATGTGATTTTTGTTATAAAATGAATCTCTGGAACTTTACTTTGGTTTGCTATACTAGAATATATCTTGGCTAATTCTTTCATATTCAATTCTGCAACTCCAAGGGCTAGAGAAGGTTCACTAACCATATTGGAAGTTACTCCCATACTTTTCGCTAGTGCAATTGTATTTTCAATTCCTGCCTTTTCCAATACTCTTACACTCACCGTGTTTACAGAGTGGGTGAGGGCATATTTCATAGAAAAATTGAGATAAGGATCTTCTTCCTTATGAGATGAGTTTTCTGGTTTCCAGTCTTTAAAGTTAGTGTAAGTGATTTCTTTTGCTGAAAAATAATCACAAGGCTTTATTCCAGCTTTTAGGGCAGAAGCATACACAATGGGTTTAAAAGTTGAACCCACTTGGCGTCTAGAATTTTTGATGATATCAAATTTTGAGGTTCTGTAGTCCACTCCACCAACGTAAGCTAATATGGCTCCGTTTTTTGGATTTACACTAAGGCTTGCAGCATTTAACTGCTTTAAGCTATGGCTTATACTATCTAGCGTAGATAGCTGTAAAACAGTGTATTCTCCATTTTTTAAAACCTCAATGGGTCTTTTCTTTTGAAGACTATCTAGGAGTTGATCTTCAGAAATTTTAGACCTTTTTAATCTCTTATAGATCTTGGTTTTTTCAGCAATTTTTAAAAGTAATGCTGTACTTTTCCAAGGTAAATCGGTTCTATATTCTGCTTCGAACTGAGGCTGTAAATTGCCTATATGCTTTTTAACAGAAGCTTCTAAAAGCTTTTGTTGCTCAAGGTCTAGTGTAGTGTGAATTCTTAAGCCATCTTCTTCTATACTATATTTATAATCATTTTTTGAATTGATACTATCAAGGATAGCTTCAACTTTAGACTTGATTAGGTCAACGAAAAATTGTCGTTGAAAGGTGTTTCGCTTAGAGAGTTTTAATTGAATAGATTCACTCATGGCAGAACTTGATTTTTCTAAAGTCAGGTAGCCATATTTTTGCATTTGAGAAAGAACTACATCACGCCTCAACTGACTTCGTTCAGGGAAAAGTCTTGGATTGTAAGAATGGTTAGCCTTAAGGGTTCCCACTAAGGTTGCCGACTCTGGAACAGATAAATCTGATGTTGTTTTATCAAAAAATTGATTAGCAGCACTCTCAATACCGTAAGTATTACCACTAAAAGGAACCGTATTGAGATATAATTCTAGAATTTCTTTTTTAGAATACACATTTTCAATCCTTTTTGCAATGATGCTTTCCTTTAATTTGTTAACGGGCAGACTTAAAAATCCATAAGATTTTCTTCCGTAGATATTTTTGACCAACTGTTGCGTAAGTGTACTTCCTCCGCCAGAAGACTTATCACCAGAGAGGATAGTTTTAAAAAGCACACGCAAAAGACTATAATTATCCACACCATCATGTTCATAAAACCGTGCATCTTCAGTAGCGACTAAAGCCTCTACAAGGTGTTTGGGGAAAGCTGAATATGAAATAGACTGTCTATTGTATTTATAGAATTTATCAATAACTTCTCCTTTATGATCTAGAATTTCTGTGGCTTCAGACTGCTTTATATTTTGAAGATCACTTTCTGTCTGCACTTTTCCCCATAGCCCTATATAAATGCTCCCAAAGAAAATGAAAAAACTTCCAATAAGAATCGTCATCCCCCAAAGGAAAAGTCTGAAGAAGCTATTGTTTTTTTTCTTTTTTGACTTTGTCATGTATTTTAATTTAGTTCAAAAGTAATTTTAAACTTTAAACGATGACGTTAAAACTTTTAAAAATGAGGAGGAAGTTAACGCCTAGATATTAACTTTAAATAAATCTAAAAATTATTTAAAAAACATGAAAAATAAAGTTGCTTATATAACAGGCGGAAGTAAAGGAATAGGTTTTGGCATAGCAGATGCCTTGATGAAACAAGGTGTTCATGTGGCTATTACTAGCCGAACGCAATCTTCTGCCGACCAAGCTGCAGATGTACTTAAAAGCTTCAATCCCAATGCAAAAGCCATTGGTATTGAAGCAGATGTAAGAGAATTGAAGCATCAAGAAAAAGCAGTTCAAAAAATTCTAAATGAATTTGGTCAACTCGACTATGTTATAGCTAATGCTGGATTGGGTCACTATCATAGTATAGAAGATTTGACCGAGACCCAGTGGAAAGAAACTATAGACACCAATCTTACAGGAGTATTCTTTTCTATAAAAGCTTCCGTGGAGGCTTTAAAAAAGAGCAAAGGTTATTTTATAACCATATCCAGCCTTGCAGGAACCAATTTCTTCGCCAAAGGGTCTGCTTACAATGCTAGTAAATTTGGGGTAACAGGATTTACCCAAGCTGTGATGCTGGATTTAAGGGATTACGGTGTAAATGTGTCTACCATCATGCCAGGTTCTGTAGCTTCTCATTTTAATGGAAATACTCCAGATGAAAGTGATGCTTGGAAAATTCAACCCGAAGATTTAGGAGAATTGGTCGTTGATTTGTTTAAAATGAATCCTAGAACTCTACCGAGTAAAGTAGAGGTAAGGCCTTCTCAACCTTCCAAAAAATAATCTGGATTCAAACTCATAAAAAAAGCCATTCAAATTGAATGGCTTTTTTTATGAGTTTGAAGTAATTAGGCTTAGCCTAAATATTTCTTAAGCATTTTATTTTTGGATTGATGTTTTAATCGTCTAATACCTTTTTCTCTAATTTGTCTTACACGTTCTCTACTTAAATCGAAGGTATCTCCAATTTCTTGAAGCGTCATCGCTGGTTGATTACCAATCCCGTAATTTAAGCGGATAACATCTGCTTCTCTTTGAGATAAAGTTTCCAAAGCTCTATTGATTTCGATACTCAAAGAGTCTTTCATCAATTGATGATCTGGAGTAGGGGATTCTGCAGAACTTAATACATCATATAAGTTCGAATCGTTTTCACCTTCCTTAAAAGGTGCGTCCATAGAGAGATGACGACCAGAGTTTTTAAGAGCTACTTTCACTTGAGCTTCACTCATATCTAGCTCTTTAGCAATTTCAATAGCAGATGGTGGACGTTCATTGACCTGTTCTAGATGAGAAAAGGTTTTGTTTATTTTGTTGATGACTCCAATTTTATTTAAAGGAAGTCTTACTACACGCGACTGTTCTGCTAAAGCCTGAAGGATAGATTGTCTAATCCACCACACAGCGTACGAGATAAATTTGAAACCACGGGTTTCATCAAATCGCTTTGCTGCTTTAACAAGACCAACATTACCTTCATTAATTAAATCAGGCAATTTTAAACCTTGATTTTGATATTGTTTTGCAACTGAGACGACAAATCTTAAATTGGCATTAGTTAATTTTTCCAAAGCTGCTTGATCGCCTTCTCGAATCCGTTGAGCTAATTCAACTTCCTCTTCAGCTGTAATCAAATCTACCTTACTAATGTCTTGTAGATATTTATCTAAAGACTTAGATTCACGATTGGTAACCTGTTTGGTAATTTTAAGCTGTCTCATATATAATTTTTATATAATAATAATAAATAACTGAAATTTGGCTATAATACGACTTTAAACTGGTGAAGTCAAGTATTATTGTTTTAAAGATGTCATAAATACAATATTTTATAATACCTTTAAGAAGAAAGGCAAATTACACCGTAAATAAAGATAAAAGTCCATTGAATGGTGCGTATCCAATTCCCTTTGGTTAACCTGTTAGCCGACGACTTTAAATCTCTATTGGCTTCAATATGATGGTGTAACGGCACAAAATAAATAAAGGTGCTGATCCAAGTAGAGATGACCAAAATTAAATATACCAAATGAACTATTGAAAAATCAAAAATACATTGGTACAGTCCCATACCCATTTGTGCAAACATAAGTGGAGCAACAATAATAGTGATTCTAGGTGTGTAAGTTTTATGCCATTTCAATAAAAGATCTTCAGAGTAGAAGGTAAATCCTGGGTAAACAATGAGCTGAACCATCCAGATTAAAACCACAAGTCCAAAATCGGCTAAAAGTCTTATTATCCATAGATGTTCGAATACACTGCCCATTTAGTCGGTCAGTTTCCAATTGTAATCTTGATGAACTTTTTTCAAAATCAAGAAAAAAGGAATCCACCAGATAAAGTCATTGGTAATAAGGGTATAAAAAAACTCAAAAGGAACTTTTCCTTCATAATAGTTAAACACAAAACCCAAGGGACCAAAAATTTTACCTAAGAATCCAACCGCAACAATAGGCCAGTGTCTTAGAGGATTGAAAGAGGCCCACCAATAACCTATACCGTAAACTCCTATAACCATTCCCATACCTTGCCAGATCATAGGTTGAGTAGGGAGTTCCATACCTACAAGTTGAAAAAAATGATTTGGAAAAATAACCACCCAGGCACCCCAAAGGATATTATATATAGCTGCTAATTGTAATGTTAATTTCATAGGTGCAAAAGTAGATAAGCCATCATAAACATCTTTAAATTTTATTAAAATACTTTACATAAAAAACGCTCAGAGCTTTAAAAACTTGAGCGTTTTTAAAAGTTAGCATAAATTGTCTTCTATTTTTCCCATTTAAATTCAGCAAATATACTATCGACTTCAGTTTCTGAAATGTGATTGATATAGTTGCTTAACGTCTTCATACCAACCCCAGTGATAACACCAGCCAAATGTTGATCGGTATAGCCCACATTCTTAAAATTATTTGTAGCTTCTTGAGTAGGGAAGCCACGTTCTTTGGTAAGTGATACCGCAAACTTGGAAAGCGCATCATATTTGGCCTCTGGTAATTCTTTACGATCTCGTATAGCATCGATAATTTCCTTTGGGACTTTACTCTGATGCTTGGCAATAAAGCTATGTGCAGCTACACAATAAGTGCATTCATTATAAACAGCTACCGAAAGCAAAATCACTTCTTGTTCTTGAGGGGTAAAACCAGAATCCTTTCTAAAGGTTTCTTCGACTTTCGTATAAGCGTTTAAAAGGGATGGGTTGTTAGCCATCACTTTAAACATATTAGGAACTGCACCCATTTTAGATTTTGTAGCTTCTAAAATACTTTTTGCAGGTTCTTGAGCTTCGTTAATTTCAATAGGTTTCATATATTTATTTTTAAATTCGATTTACTAGTCGTTTAAAAGTAAATGAGCTTACAAAAAAAAACCACTCGTAAAGAGTGGTTTTTGAATTCTAAAATTGAATAGAATTAGCTTTTAATTTCAACTAATTCTAATTCAAAAGTAAGATCGTGTCCAGCAAGTGGGTGATTTGCATCTACAACGATGTGATCTTCATTCACTTCTGCGACTCTTAATTGACGTTCAGTTCCATCAGGATTTTGAGAAACTAATCCCATACCTACTTCAGGTTTCATATCTTCTGGAAGTTGGTCTTTACCAACTTGTTGGAAAAGATCTTTTTTGACCTCTCCATAAGCTTCTTCTTTAGGAATTTCTATGGTTTTTTTCTCAGCTTCTTTCATATTAAGAACACCAGTTTCAAAACCTGGAATAATTGTTCCCTCACCTAAAGTAAATTCAATAGGTTCTCTTTCTAAAGAGCTATCAAAAACTTGACCGCTAGCTGCAATTTTTCCTGTGTAATGAACTTTTACTGTGTCTTTTTCTTTAACTTGACTCATAAATATTAATTTATTGATTTCTAATTAATTAGAACTTTTATTTAACAATCTTTACAAAGATATCATTTAGATACCCAAACCCAATTATATCGGTGATTAATTCCCTTTTTTAATGGAATTTTAACCTTAAGTAAGGCAATTATTGAAATAATTGAACATAATTTCGCTTAAATTATTTAAAGTTTTAAAATGGGCAACAACTCCAAAAAGCCAGATCAGGTAGTTTACAATGAAGATACCAATAAGTATGAAGCGGGTTTATTGCCTTACGCTACTAATTCTAGTGCTCCCAAAATTACTCCAACAGATTTAACAGGTTGGAAAAACTCCAATGTGAGTAAGGTAAATCATCAAATCAAAACAGAGTATGAAGAATTAAAGCAGAAGTATGAAAAGTTGATAGTTCAATACGAATATAATAATCTTATTTACAGTGCTGAGTTTAGTTTTGAACCTATTGTAGGTCAGATTTATCATCTATATGAAAATAAAAAGGGGAAAATATTTTTATCTATTATATCACCTAATGAGTGTAATTTTAATTTTAAAGGAAGTTTTAAACTTAATGAAGACAAAATGTGGGTTCGATTAGATTCTAAAGGAAAACTTACTTTAACTCCGTAATCATGATTCTGTGGAAAATTATAAATGGATATTATTATTTACGATCAGTGTAACCATTTTTTGATGAAAATCTGATAAAAAAGAAGATACTACAGCAGAAAATGTCAAAATAATTCAAGAAGAAAATTCGACCCAGATAAGAGGAAATGAAATTTCTTACCAAGCCTCAGACTTTACAATACTAAACGGATATATTTCAAGAAATACTGCTGCGACGGGTAAAAGACCTGGAATTATTGTAGTAAATGAATGGTGGGGTCACGATGAGTTTGCAAGACTAAAGGCAAATCAAACTTGCTGAAATGGGTTACGTTGCTTAAGCACTAGATATGTATGGAAACGGTAAACAAGTTGAGCATCCAGAGGAAGCTTTGGCATTTTCTAATAACGTGATGAAGAATTTTGACACTGCTAAAAAACGCTTTATGTCAGCGATGGAAACTCCAAAAGCCGATGAGAATGCAGATACAGATAAGATTTCAGCTATAGGTTTTTGTTTTGGTGGGAGTGTAGCTTTGTCGATGGCTAATTTTGGTGCTGACTTAGATGGGGTTGCTGTCTTTCATAGTGAACTTGGTTTACCAGTTATGCCAAATGAACATTTGAAAGCTAAACTTTTAATTCAAAATGGAGCAGAAGATATGATAATTACCGATGAGCAGGAAAAAACATATAAAGTTAATTTAAATGCTATCAACACTGATTATAAGTATATTGCACATCAAGACGTGATGCATTCTTCTTTTACCAATAAAGATGCCGATAGCTTATGTAAAAAATTCTATCTACCACTTGCTTATGATAAAAAAACAACAGAAAAATTTTAGGAAAAATGACACTATTTTTTAAAGACCTTTATGGCGGATAAGTAAGTTTGTTTGTTGTATTTGAAAAGCCTGCTTGTAAACATACAAGCAGGCTTTTCTTATTTTTAAATGAATTCTTTTATTTTTCTAATAGTTCCATTAACGGTCTACCTTCGGTAAAAGAAGAATAGTGGTTCTTCTGTTTTGTTCGCGACCTTCTTTGGTCTTATGCCAAATTAAACCTATAATGTAGCAATTTTGTTGTTCAGATTTTAGATCAGAAAGTTCTTGTTCTAAGGCTATTTTTGATTCTCAATTTGGTTTAATTTATTCTTAGAAACGCATGGTCATTAAAATGGCAAATAAAAATGTAATTGTAGCAATTTTAGTCATAAGTAGTTGGTTTTGATTTAAATGTAGATATATTTTTTTAAAAAATCACATTTTTTTTCCAAAAGCTAAATCACCTGCATCTCCCAATCCAGGAATAATATATCCCTTCTCATTTAAGGTGTCATCCACGGCAGCAATCCAGAGTTGAGTATTTTCAGGGAAGTGTTCTTCGAGAAGATCAACTCCCGGCTGGGCGCCAATAACAGATACGATATGGATTTGTTTGGGTTGACCTAATTTCTCCAAGGCTTTATAAACATTTAGCATAGACCTACCGGTTGCCAACATGGGGTCTGCTAAGACCAAAGTTTTTCCTTCTAAGTTGGGAGAGGATAAGTATTCAACTACTATTTCAAAATCTTTCCCATTGCTCTCCACTTTTCTATAAGCAGAAATAAAAGCATTATCCGCTTCATCTAGATAATTTAGAATACCATTATGTAAGGGAATACCTGCTCTTAATATAGAACAGACTACCAGTTCATCCTTGCATAAATGAGAGGTTGTTTCAACTAGGGGAGTTTGAAAGTTATGTGGAGTATAGGTCAATGCTTTACTCATTTCAAAGGTCAAAATTTCTCCAATGCGTTCAATGTTCCTTCGAAACTTCATCCGGTCTTGTTGTACAGACTCATCTCTCAATTGGTGGATGAAGTGATTGAGGACAGAATGGGTTTGACTTAAATTATGAACTTTCATAAGTTTTTTTTTCAAAAATAGGAGTTTTTACTGAAGTCTCAAACCTAATTTTATAGAAGTAGGGGCATTAAAGTATCGTTAATTTTGTTTTGAATTGTTTAAATTATTTCTACTTTAAGATTCTAATATATTTTTATATGAATCCACTAAATGTTACTCAGAAACTCATCAAATCTCATCTGATCGAGGGAAAAATGATACCTGGCGAAGAAATCGGGTTAAAAATAGATCAAGCTTTACTTCAAGATGCCACAGGGACTTTGGTTCAATTGGAACTAGAGGCCATGGGACTGGATAGAGCTAAAACCGAAGTTGCCGTTCAATATGTTGACCACAATCTTTTACAGACTGATTTTAAAAATGCAGATGATCATACATTTCTAAAATCTGCAGCTCAACGCTTTGGGTTGTGGTACAGTAGGCCAGGAAATGGGGTAAGCCACCCTGTACACATGGAACGCTTTGGGAAACCGGGTAAAACCCTTGTTGGATCAGACTCTCACTCTTGCGCCGCAGGATCTTTAGGTATGCTTGCTATTGGAACTGGCGGATTGGATGTGGCTGCAGCCATTGCAGGTCAGCCGTATTTCGTCAAAATGCCAAAAGTAATGGGGGTAAAGCTCACTGGTAAATTACCCGATTGGGTGAGTGCTAAAGATGTTGTGCTCGAAATGCTAAGGCGTCATGATGTGAAAGGAGGAGTTGGTAAAGTGATAGAGTATTACGGCGATGGTCTTAACGAGCTAAGTGCTATGGATAGACACGTCATTGCCAATATGGGCGCAGAGCTTGGCGCTACCACCACCGTATTTCCTAGTGACAAAGAAACTAAACGCTTTTTAAAATCACAGAATAGAGAAGAGGATTGGTCTGAATTGTTAGCTGATGAAGGTTGCGAATACGAATTTCATGATGAAATCGTCTTAGATGATTTGGTGCCTTTAATTGCTTTACCAACTAGTCCTGGTAATGTTGTTCCAGTCTCTGAGGTAGCGGGTAAATCTATAAGTCAAGTGGTTATTGGCTCTTCGGCCAATCCTGGATTACGAGATTTTTGGATCGCCAGTGCAATAGTTAAAGACAAGAGCATTAGTCCTGAGGTGAGTTTTGATGTCAACCCAACGTCTAGACAAATCATGCAGAATATGATTGATAATAAAGCGTTCGGAAACTTAATAAAATCGGGGGCAAGATTTCATCAATCAGGTTGCATGGGCTGCATTGGTATGGGTCAAGCTCCAGCAAGTGGAACCATCAGTTTAAGAACTATGCCACGTAATTTTCCAGACAGAAGTGGAACCAAAGACGATCAGGTTCATTTGTGTAGCCCAGAAACCGCAGCGGCTTCGGCACTTATGGGGAAAATTACTGATCCTCGAGATCTGGAAAAAGAATTTGGTATGACTTATCCAAAATTTGTGTATCCTATCTATGAAATGATCAACACGGATATGCTTATCGCACCAATAGAGGATAATAAATCGGTAACACTGGAAAAAGGACCTAATATTAAAGCTTTACCCGAAATTCCTGAGCTACAAGACCATTACCGGGTTCCTGTATTATTAAAAATGGGCGATAATGTTTCGACTGATGAGATCTTAAAGGCTGGGGCAGAAGTGCTTCCTTTCAGAAGTAATCTTCCAGAAATAAGTAAATACTCCTTTACGGTAATCGATGATAGTTTTTATGATAGGGCAATGACTACAAAAGAGTCTCACGGGGGTCACGTGGTCGTAGCTGCCGAAAATTATGCGCAAGGTTCCAGTAGGGAACATGCAGCTTTAGCTCCAAAGTACTTAGGTCAAGTAGCTGTGTTGGCCAAAAGTTATGCTAGAATCGCTTGGCAAAATCTGGCAAACTTTGGGATTTTACCACTCGAATTTATCAATGAATATGACTATGATAGTATTGAACAAGGCGATGATATAGAATTGAAAGACGTGATTCAATCTGTCAAATCTAAGGAGAACATAAAAGTGGTCATTCACAAATCTAAAGGCGATTCCAAAACCATTGAGATGAAGCATACGTTAAGTGATAGACAAATTCAAGTTATCGTAAAAGGTGGAATCATCAACGATTTCAAAGAAAAATTATAGACGTTCAGAACTATTGAATACTAAAAAAGCGCTCCAAATGGAGCGCTTTTTATATGCGTACGTATTATACCAAATAAATTTAATTTGGTATTAGATCTAAGGCAGCTTAGCGTCTTTAGAATCATTTTCTTGCAAAGCCATCAAATCGTTTATTCCCTTCACTTCAATCACTTTTTCACCACGCATGGCAATAGGGTGCATCAAGACCTCCGGATTTTTGGCCAATACCTTTAAGGCTTGGTTTTCATCTAATATTGGATGGTCACTCAATGTTTTTTTTATAAAAGGATGGTCGGTATTTATTAATTCTGAAGGTTGCTTATTCAGAAGTCTAGAAAGTTCTCCCCACTGAGTTTCAGTAACTTTAACTTCAGCAAGGTTAACCAATACTTTTTGAGCTTTGGTGGCTTCGGCTATAGCAATACTTTGTTTGGCAATCCTACTATCTGGATGATAATATAGTTTTAATTCACGATTACTTTTTGCTATAACTCCCATATATTTGTTTTTGTGGTTAACATATTTCTCTAAAATAAGACTTAATCTTGGGGATCAGAAACATTTAGTAATATTTTGAGGTTTATATCTATAAAGAATATAGACCTTATTGGACAAAACAATACATCAATGCAAGATCAAAAAATCGCTATCATAGGAGCGGGATTGAGCGGCCTTGTCGCTGCTATTAATCTCGAAAACGCAGGTTTTCAACCAGAAATTTTTGAAGCTACAGATCGAGTAGGAGGCAGAGTAAAAACAGATTATAGAGAAGGGTACACCTTCGACCATGGCTTTCAAGTCTTGCTCACCGCATATCCAGCAACTCAAAAATACTTAAACTATGACTTGTTAGAACTCGAAAAATTCTATCCTGGCGCCGTTATATACAATCAAGGACAGCAAGACAAGATAGGAGATCCCTTGCGACAATTAAGCTTGTTGTTTCCAACCTTAACCTCAAAAATAGGAAGCTTCGCCGATAAATTTAAAATCTTAAAACTCAATACTGAGCTTAAAAAGAAAAGCTTTGATGATATTTTTTTGGCTGAAGAAAAAACCACTTTACGCTATCTTCAGGATTACGGATTTTCATCAGACATCATTCATAATTTCTTCAAACCTTTTTTTACAGGGATCTTCCTAGAGCACGAGTTAAAGACCTCGTCCAGGAAATTTGAATTTGTTTATAAGATGTTTGGTAAAGGAAGTGCTGCCATACCCAAAAAGGGTATACAAGCCATTCCCAATCAACTAATGGCTCAATTGAAACAGACTAAAATTCACTTTAATACACCCGTAGAATCTATTCAAGATCAGCAAGTTATATTTAAAAATGGAGGAGAAGAGCAGTTCGATTTTGTGATTATCGCTACTGAAGCCTCTCACCTTATTTCCAATTTAAATAATCAACATACGCTCTGGAAAAGCGTCGATAACTATTACGTAAGCGTGAAGCAACGAGCCTTTAAAGAACCGATGATTGGATTGATTGCAGACGATGACGCATTAGTGAATAATTTTTACTACGTATCCAAACCAAAAGCTGAGGAGCATTTGCTATCGGTGAGTATCGTTAAACCCCATGAGTTATCGCAAGAAGAACTTAAGGCTAGAATTACAGAGGATTTAAAAACCTATGTAGGCATAGACACCTTAGAGTTTAAGCGGTTTTACCATATCGAGAAAGCTTTACCTATTATGCAAACGGTGACTTATATGCTACCAAAATCGGAGACTCAATTAAAAGATCAGATCTTTTTAGCAGGGGATCAGTTAGCGAATGGTTCGATTAATGCAGCAATGTTAAATGGAGAGTCTGCAGCGCAAGCAGTGATTTCCAAAATTAAAAACGGTATTATAAATCTGGGCTAAACGCGATGAACACCAACATATTATTGTCATTGTGTTAAGATCATAAATCCTTTATCATGAAAACCAATACACCTATAGTATTTTTTACATTAACAATTATACTGTTGAGCATCGTTTCTTGTGGATCTTCAAAGGTATATACAGCTCAAGAAAAGGCAAACTTAGAAAAACTAGTTACTGATCAGAATTTTGAAATAGAACTCCAATGGGCCAGACCTTTGGTGACCAACAGTTTGAATCAGTTGGCCGATGCAGGACTTTTTAGGCCAGGAGACAACGCCTCACAGATAAACTTACAAGGCAATCAGAATATATTTAAATTTGAAAACGATACCGTTTCGGCCAATTTACCATATTACGGAGAACGCCAAATGGGTGGCGGATATAATTCTGATGGAGGAGGTATTGACTTTAAAACCACTCCAAAAGAGTTAACGCTAACCAAAGACGAGGATAAAGATTACTATCTTATGGAGTTTAACGTTAGGGATAAAGACAGTAATGAAAACTATGATTTAAGCTTAACGCTGTACCCAAGTTTAAGTGCTATAATCAATATTTGGTCATCAAAAAGGAATACCATTCAATATAATGGAACACTTAAAGTGATTACAGAACCTAAAGAAGAGTAAGAGACCTTGAGGATGTTTATGATCTATCTTAAATTCGTATAATTCTATTTTACATAATATAAATTATAAGACAACATATTGACAATGTCAATTCTATTCGCCATAATCCTGTATATCAAATAATTTTAAAGCCTTACTTGTTGTGATCAGTGAACCATCTTGGAGACTTAACTTCAACCCACCTGAGCAATGGTTTGAGTGTTGTCCATTAAATTTTTATAAAAACTAGATTACTAATAATATCTAAACCATACGTTACAATAAGCGTTTTTAGCTAATGTGAGTCCGTTTCAAACCGTAAGAAGTTTTTTTTATTCCTGCCAGCCTATCGGCAAGTTCGATAGTACGAATCTCTTAAACATTTATTTAGTTCTGGATCTTTATCAGTTGTAAGTTCATAAATAGAATTAATTCCAATAGGTGGCAAGATCAAGAGCATAGCGATCAAATCCTCAAATGAAAACTCACCTTTTTACACCAAGGTGTTCAATTGTATTCGGGTCAAATTTCATTTCTAGAACTTACACCTTTTTAGGTTCTTTATTTTGATCTTCCATTATGCCTTAATTTGAAAATTTAATTTGATAAAAGACTTAGTTCCATCAATATATACTGAACCATAACCCATTCTGGAACCCGAAGGATTATCAAGTCGTGAAGCATTTTTTAAATAGTGTTTAAACTTATTAAAATCAATCAGATGGTAACAAAGTAATTCAGCATCTGGCTTAACAATGATTATACCTCCTACTACATCATATTTTCCAGACCAAACTGCTTTTGAAGTCATTCCAAGTGCTGCTTCAACTAAAAAATTAACTATTCGATATTCATAAAATTTATGTCCTTGAGAAAGATCATAATTCATTGGGTTATCGATTTTAATTTTATTTATAACGTCTGTTATCCTAGTTATTTTACTTACATATTTATCCAAAACTATATGTGCAATAATTTCAGGTAAATCGCTATCTATTACTTGCAAGTTTAGCTTAAAAGTATCATCCTCATAAGAATCAAAGGCAACAGTATATCCTAATTCAGTAAGCTTTGCAATGCGTTTAATATACTTATGACCAGTGTTAACAGCATTTACTTCATTTAAATGGTCTTGAGTAATTGGGCCATTTGAAGCATCTTTGATTCTATATTTAATATTAATGGCTAGTAAGCCTAAATAAAAAATCCCTTTTTTCATAACAATTAATTTTAGTAAGCATTTATTCAACGATTGGAGGCCATTCACCACCATTCAATTTTAAATAGTTTTCTATTGGAGTACTTTTATAAGTACTATCATCATATCTATTCTTTACACTACTATGAACTTCTGTTGGTACTTTTCCATATTCGGGGATTTCTCTATCATATCTCCCCAAAAGCTTAAATGTTCTTTTGTATTCATTGTGTTTTTTAGAATTAGGGTTTAAATCCGTAACTTTTAAAAAAGAGTCAAATTCCAATCCAACTACATTGGCTTCTTTTAGCAACCACATCATAGGGATGTCTGATAGAAAAGTTTTATCCTTATCTGGAGCATAGCTTCCTCCAATATCCGCGTGACAACCTGCAAACCAAACTTGCTTTAAATCGGTTCCTTCTCTTGGTTCCCAAATAGTAGGTTCAAAATCTTTTCTTTTTTCATCTAATGATAGCGCATACCTTGCCATCTTAATATTACTTCCCAGTTTTTTATCATAAAAAAGATGTTTGTCTTTGATTAGACCAAATAAAGAAAATGGTAATCCCATTGCCCCAACAGTATCCCAGACACCAATAAACTTGACATCACCACTGCTTGGAATGGAATAATTACTTTTCCACTCGTTAGAATGATCTCCGTTTGGACCGTGTTTTGAATTCTTGTATAATGCAAAGGCCTCCTCTACCTTATCTGAGTATTCTCCCTTTAGTATATGGCAGTTGTTTAGAAGTCCACATAAACTCCTCACCGTATAAGCCCCTCTACTAAAACCAAATAAAAATAGTTCATCACCAGGTTCATAATTATGCATAATAAAACGATAGCCATCCATTACATTTTTTTCTAACCCTTTTCCAAATGCTCCACCAAGTGCAGAATCATGATAAGAACCAATACCCCAATCATAAAAAACAACTTGTTTTACGTCATTTTCATCTTTTGGTGCAATACCTCTTGCAAATTTTATGACGTTTGTTGGGTATTGTTTTTTGTTCAGTTTTTCAGGACCATTCCAAGTACCATCAGAACAAATAATAATTCTTTTCATGGAGATAATAATTTTATGTGTATTTAAAATTACTATTAATATTTAAAAAAAATCCTTGTTTATTGAAAATTAATTAGTTAGAGTGATAATATATTAATGAATTATAGTTTTTTCCGTTCCCCTACTCTACTAAGGTTGTTACGGTAAAAGCATGTTCCCTTACCATCTAAAAGGAAAACTCTAGTAAAAAACTTTTAAAAAAAATTAGTGAATGCTATTTTACTTTTAATAAAAGCAAACTAAGCCTTCAACTCGTTCCTCGCTTAGAACATACTCCACGCATAACAGTATAGGACAACTACTAACATCTGGCATCCTATAAGATCAGCTAATTTGATAGCTATAACAGTGGTGTGTAAAATGTCCATATTCAATCATCCACAGAATAAATGTGTCTAGATAGCCTAAAATTTTAAGCTCCATTCACTTACGTGTGCAAGTATCAGCGATTTCATTTTTATTATTTTCAATCTCACCATCTTTAAAAAATATGTTGCTCTTTTAACAATAAATCAAATTCATTTGTTGGATTTGATAATACTTCTTGGAAAAGTAAAAATTTACTATAGTTACTACATAAAAAAAAGAGATGAAAAGCTAAAGGGATTGGAGCTAAACCAAAATTTACAATACTAGATTTAGAGTTTTTTTTAAAATATTGGCTCTATTTCATCTTTAGATCTTCTTTGTTGTTCTAGAGCCAATTGTTCGTAAGGTAAATTGTATAGATCAGATAGTTTTGCATCAGAATTTTAAATTCTATAAAGGTTGTTTCTCTGTCAATAGCAATAACAGAAAGAGCCTTAATATATTCTTTTTTAGATAAAAAAATATCTAAAAAAGAATACTGCATAAAAAAATATGATGAATAGAATGAATATCCTATCTGAAAAAACCAAAAAACCTTTTTCTTTTTTTCTTTGTTCGTGTAAATATTAAATTTTTAGATTTTGCAAGTAATTCAACTTTTTTTATCCATTTTTCTCGCAAATCTGGCCACGCAATATTATATTCAGAAAACTCAGTAAAAACAATTCTGTTGCCTGAATTTTTTTTGTCTCCAGCATTATTAAAATCACCCAAAGAAGTTAGACTCTTTTCTAATCTATTAATTGGCTTTCCCACTTGAATGTCAAAAATTGTTTTGTCCTGCTCTTTTGAAAACTCAATTATTCTTCTTTGAAGAGCATCATAATATATTTCTAATTCAGTTTTTTCGGTCAAAAGATAAAGGTCGTAGAAATCCTTTTGATTTCCTCTATCTGATGCTGCTAATAACTTTAAAGCACCAATATCTAGATCATTTATTAATCGAATACCATCTTTTAATTCAAATCCATATAACAATTTTAGATTTTGAATAATGTCAATTTTAATCTCTTCCTTAATTAAGCTTATTTGAAGCCAAGCGAATTGTTCTGAAGCAAAATTTTGCTTGCTTATTAAAACGTTATTATTGCCAAATTCATTTTCAATATAATCACATACCAAACTTAGTTTTTTAGTCCCAACAATTGTAGTAGAAAACAAATCTATATCCGTTGATAATCTATGATTATATTTAATTGAGAGATTGGTTCCTCCACCCAAAAGAAAATCCTCAAGTAAAGGTTCATTCATTAGTTTCAGAATTACATTAAATAATTCATCTGAAACACCTTGTTTAAGCATGTTTTATATTGGGGAGATATTTTTTAAAACCTCTAGGGTTTAATCTATAGCGACTTGCTACAAATTCAATATTCTCATTACCGAAAATTTCAGAACTATTTTTTGCATATGATTTAATACTATTTTTTGAATATAGTTTTTCTAGATTTTCTAAATTTTCAATTTTATTCATATGTCTTGACAATACTCTTTGTATAATAAAATCTTTATCTCTATTAATAGATAAATCTTCCATTTTCACATCCCAAAATATTACACGAGAATATAGGTCAGATAAATTATATTTACCTGATTTGAATCTGCTATATATGTTAAATAAACTATTCATTTACACAAATGTAATACTAATTTAATTCTTTACATTGAAAAAACTAATTATTCTATACCCTATAAAATTGTCAAAAAGTATTCCAAATCAATGAGTTATAACAAAACACCAATTACTATTCCACATTTATTATGCTTCCCTCCTACATCATCTCGACTGCGCTCGATAAAGGCCGCTCTCCACCATTAGACTTATAATAAACAAAGTCTATCTTCAAAAAACTGAAGTAAACTCTATTCGATGTGTTAGCATTCCTTTTACCAAATCTTAATTCTTTCAGAGACAGACTTGTAATTTTTCTCTCCTGGCTGTACATCAAATGCGTCGTAAAATGGCGCAAAATTCATTAAAGGCCCATTTACACGCCAAATTGGTGGTGAATGTGAGTTTGTATTGATATAATTGCGCAAATAGGCATCTCTAGTTTTAACACGCCATATTCTAGCAATTGATAAAAAGAAACGCTGATCTGGTGTAAACCCCTGAATCTTAACATTGCCTTTGCCCTGTTCTGTTAATTTAAAAGCGTCATAGGCTATTGAAATTCCCCCATTGTCTGCCGTGTTCTCACCAACGGTTAATGCCCCTTTGATATGCAGGGTGTCTAAAACGGTAAAAGAGCTATAGCGGTCAATCATTTGTTGTGTTTTGGCTTCGAACTTCGTGTAATCTTCCTCTGTCCACCAATTTTTTACATTTCCATCTTTATCAAATTGTGCTCCTTGATCATCAAAAGCATGCGTTAATTCATGGCCAATCACCATTCCGATTCCACCATAATTAACCGCATCATCCGCCGCGATGTCAAAATAAGGAAACTGTAATATTCCGGCAGGAAAAACAATTTCATTTAATGGCGGATTGTAATATGCCGTCACTTTAGCTGGTGTTGTTCCCCATTCATCACGATTTGGTGGCAGCTCTAATTTTGCAGTATTATATTCGTATGCATTTTTATTTAAAGCAACGATGTTCTCGAAGTAAGTCCCTTTTTGAATCTCCGCATGGTATGGTCTCCAAACCTCTGGATATCCAATTTTTTTTGTAATGGCATATAATTTCTCCTTTGCTTGTATTTTTGTAACTGCACTCATCCAGTCTAATTGATCGATTCGATTTTCAAATGCCTTTTGCAAATTATTCACCAGATCTAACACTCTTTTTTTTGCGTCTTCATTAAAGTATTTCTCTACATATAACTGTCCAAGTGCAAAACCCAATTTCCGATCTACTTTTTGAACCATAATTTGTGCACGGGTAATCTGAGTAGTTTGTCCGGATAAAACTTTGGTATACTCAAAATCAGCAACTTCAAAAGGAGTGCTCAATACACCTGCATAGGTAATGAGTGTTTTGGCTTTTAAGTAAGTTTTCCAGTCTGAAACTGGAATTGAACCCAACAGGGAATTCAATTCTTCATAATATCTTATCTGTTTAATGTCAATCGAATCCACACTTAGGTTTAACTGCATTAATAAGTTGGTCCAGCCAATATTAGACTGACTTTTAGAAACCTTAGCCACCTCTATTTTATTGTAATTGGCTTTTATATTTCTGCGCTCAACTCTTGTTTTGTGTGATGCTGCCAACTTCGTTTCAATATTATACACCGTTAATGCCTTCTTTTCTGCCTCTTTTTGTGCCGAGAGTGTAAATAATGTAACGAGGTATGTCTTGTAAGCATCTTGAATTTCAAGTGTTGCGGCGTCTGATTTGAAATAGTAATCTCTATCTGGTAAACCCAATCCAGTTTGACCAAAATGCAACATATTAACACTGCTGTTTTCATTATCTGGAGACACATACATGCTGAGGATAGATTCATTTCCTAAACTAAGTTCAGCAGTCACAAAATTCATCATAGAAGAAATATCATCAATGCTTTCAATTTTGGTAAAAATTGCTTCTAAGGGTTCAAAACCAAGTGTATTGATACGCGCGGTATCCATACCCGAAGCATAAAAATCACCCAGCATTTGTTCTATACTTCCGTCCTTATGAGTGCTAGCGGAAACTTCTGTTAAAATATTTTCTAGTAACTTTTTTTGAGGAATGTTTAAAAAACTATAGGAACCTACTCCCGCTTGGTCATCTGCAATAACAACAGTGTCTAGCCAAGTTTTATTCACATGTTCAAAGAAGTTATCTCCAGGTTTTATGGTTTCAGAAATTCCATTAAAATCAATTTTATTTTTTGATCCTTTATCTTCTGTATGACAAGAAGATATAACCAATAAGAGTGTAAAGAAATAGAGTGCTTTTTTCATAGTTTGAAACAGATTATAAACAAATATATAAAAATGTATAATTTATCATGAATGTACCTATTTAAATTCATTTGACACAGATTGCACTTCGCTCCTCTCCTATTTAATAAATAGGTGCTCGCGAATCTTAATTGAGTTTGACTATCACAATTCACATCAGCACTTAATGAAGTAACTTTAGATTGGCAAATAACGATTGAAAATACGTTGAAAAAGGAAATAAAGAACGGTACTATAAATAATGATGTAAAACCAAAATAAGTGGCTTATTTTATATGATCAAGGTATTGGGGGATTAGAAGTTTAAGTAAAATATCGAATGACAACGGGTGTTACTATTCTTATTTAAGAGAGCTTATAACTTATTTAATAATCTAAAATAATGACGTTTAAGGCCGTATTATTTTACCATAATTCATCAGTTATGTTCTAATAGATTTCCTGCACGGTATTTATAGGTCTATTGAGACTATCTTTGCCACTTTAATTTATCAACATGAATGTTTTAAGTGTTTTTCCAGTGTTAAGTATAATCTCTGGACTGGTCTTGATCGTATTTATTCTATTCAATAAATTTGGATTAGGAAACAATAAAAAAATACGATATGTGTTGTCTTCCTTACTTTTTATTTATGTGATTACGGCTTTAGACTACCATCTTTCGATCACTAACCTGATACCTGCCACCTATTCTGGAGTTACCTATTTTTTCTATCATTTTACAGGCTTATTATTTTACTATTTCATCTCTATTTATACCAAATCCGAACTGAATATAAAAAAATGGATCCCTATTGTAGGGGTTTATACTTTAGTCAGAATTTTAGTGTTTCTTCCATTTGATCATGATCAAAATTTACAAGATTTTGTGGAAGCATTGGAGACTTCAAACTATGGCCTATTGGTTTTAGTTGAATATATTTTGGTAAGTTCTATCAATATTGCACTTATGTTTTTTGCCTATAAGAATTTAAAAAAGGCTCCATTACAAATTGAATTAAATGAAAGTCAAAAAAACCTTTACAAGTGGATTAAGATTATTGTAGTCGCAGTGATACTCATGCAAATAATAGTTTTTGTGACCACCATTCTGGGCAGTTTAGATATTGGTAATTTTAACTTTTACCTCAAATTTGAAACACTTATCTATTCTATATTCTTCTTTATATTCGCCTTTTCTATTATGCATTTTCCAATATTTGCTTATTCTGGAAATTTTGAAGATCTACCCACTTCTACTATTGAGAAATATGCAAAATCCTCATTAACAGATTCTACGGAGCTTTATGAGCAAATTAAAGAGGTCGTTAATAAGGAACTGCTTTATTTAGATTTTGATTTAAAGTTGAATACCATTGCTGAAAAATTAAATCACTCTATTCATCATATATCACAGGCCATAAACCAGAGCGCTAAAATGAGTTTTCCTGATTTTATTAGCAGCTTCAGAATTGCAGAGGCTAAAAAGAAACTCATAGAGCCTAAACCAGATACAATATTTGCGATTTCCTTAGATGTAGGTTTTAATAGCAAGGCTGCTTTTTACACTGCTTTCAAAAAACATACACAAATGACTCCTACCGAATTTAAAAAACTTCATAAGTCTAAATATTGATTTAACTTACTGATTGTTAATATTTTAAACTAAGTAAAGAATCCTCGGGGCAAGCCCACGAGGCATTTAGATGGTCGTTTTTGATTGATGAAAACCATCCGTTTTCAAACTTTCCTTAAAACACGAGGCAAGCCTCGGGGAATTAAACCCAATAGAGATTAAAAGTGTCTTCCCGATAAACGGAGACACTTTTTTTTGTTTGGTATTATAGGGCGAATCATTTTTACGGCAGTACCTAAATATATTTGCCCCATAAATCATAAACAAAATAATTCAATGAAAATTTACATCTGGGTCGCTATCATTACTAACTTTTTAATACTCTCCATAACGGGCAAAACACATGTTCAACAAAGCGAAACCAATATGCTATTTAATACCTGGTTTCTAGATACCTATAAAATCGAAAGCATGGAGTTCCCACCCAACAAAAGGGAAAAAGGGGATTATATTCTTTTTAATGAAGACATGACTTATACGTCAACATCAGAAGGCAAAGTAGAAGAAGGAACTTTTATCCTGAATACAAGCGGTGGTTATGTGTTAATGGTTGATGAAAAAGGGGATAAAATAAAAGCTTATATCATCTCAATATCAAAGAATTCCTTAGTACTGAAGTATGATATTAATGAAATTAGTGATGTCGAAGTCCATTATAACAGTTCTATTTAATAAAAATAATAAATAATAAATAATGAAAAAAATAATAAACATTTTAGTAGTATTTTTTAGTTGTGCCGTTTGTTTTTCGCAGACAACTATAGATTTAAAAAAAGTTCCATTCGAGATTGCAAATCAGGATTTTTATATAGATAAGGTTATCGATAATCGTCTAGAACTAGACCTTGGAGTTGTAGAAGACAGTTCTAATAAGAAAGTGAAATTGAGTTTTGAGAATGGTACGGCAACAACAATCCAGAACTTTATGGATGCCACTCTGCCTAAAACAGGTAACAGAGCTCCGATTACTTTAAAGGTTAATCATTTGAAAATTGAAGAAGCACAAACAAGTATAGAAAATAGAAAGGCTAGAGTTTATGTTGAACTCTATTTCTATGCAGAAAACGGAGAAGAACTTTATAAAATCGCTCATTATGAAGAACAGGATTTTCCAGTTTCGGGTTTAACGGAAATCTTTGAAACCCACGAACAAAGAATCCGAGCAGCATTGGAATATTGCTTATGGAGCTACATCAATGCACAAATAGAAAATACAACTGATAGTTTTACAGAAGATGGAATGCTAGATAATGCGAGTTCCCCTAAGGACGCATCCACTTTAGAAACCTATGTTCCTTTGGGGAAGTGGTTTAATATGCTAACCTATAAAAGAATGACAGATAAATATAATGAGGGTTGGAATGTTTCGTATACTGGATTTTCAGATCATGAAAAAGACCTTATTATTCCTTTTGTAATAGGCTACGGGCAATCTAGAGCTAAATCAGATATAGTACGAGAGCGTGGGTATAGCTTTGCAGATTCGTATACCCTAGGGTTCGGATTCAATGGTTATGTCAAAATAACCCCTGGTGTTTATTTCGATCTTGGTTTAAGTGTCCCTGTTGGAGTGGAAGTGTTAAGAGATTTAGAAGACAGAAAATCAACTAATTTTTTAATAGGTCTTCGGGCTAACCAAGGCGTGAAAATAATTCCTTGGAAAGAGTATGGAATCGTGATTGGAGCTAGTCTCTTTCAACAATGGCAGACGTCTAAAGTGATCAATAGAAACTTTGGGTTTGCATTGGAAATAGGAGTTAATTTTTAATTGCATTTTATCTTGGAACGCCTAAACCACGACTACGCAGCTCGAATTAAAACAGTTATAAAATGAGTCTTACCCGATGAATATCCTTGTTTGAAGAATCTCAAATAATGACCTTCTAATAACTGATAGTTTAAAACAATACGCAAACAGTATAGAGATTTAATAAATACATTATGAAACAAAGAATAATTGGAATAGATGTGGCAAGGGCATTGGCAGTTATCGGAATGATTATCGTCAATTTCAAAGTTGTCTTCGGCGAAAATGGACTGCCTTGGGTAAAATCCTTCGTAAGTATTTTTGACGGGAAAGCGGCCGCCACATTTGTTGTTTTAGCTGGGGTTGGACTTGCTTTAATGACAAACTCGGCAATTAACAATAGAGATAAGGAGAAAATAAAAATTGTTCGAAGTAGAATAGCTAAAAGAGCTTTGTTTCTCTTTTTTATTGGAATTTCTTACATCACAATTTGGCCAGCAGATATTCTACATTTTTATGGGATTTATATGGCCATCACACTGGTGCTCTTGACTTGTAAAGATAAAACAATCCTAATTTCAGGTATTTGCATCATTCTCGTGTATCCTATTCTAATAACAGTATTGAATTATGAGACAGGTTGGGATTTTGCCACTTTGGAGTATCAAAACTTTTGGACGTTTAAAGGCTTTATAAGGAATCTATTTTTTAATGGTTTTCATCCAGTAATGCCTTGGACTGCCTTTATGATTTTTGGGTATTGGTTTGGAAAACAGGATTTACACAATGACAAATTCATAAAAAAAACATTCTGGATGAGTACCCTCATTTTTATTTCTATTCAAGTTGTGTCCTATCTGTCCATCACAATTTTATCAGAAGGAAACCAAGAAGCTGCTATGGAACTCACTGAAATTTTTGGAACGGACCCAATGCCACCCCTGCCCATTTATATGTTCAATGGTATTGCCGTTGCTTTTGCACTCATTTCAGCTTGCATACTCATTGCCAAGAAATTTGAAAACAGTTTCATCATTGATGCTTTAAATAAAACAGGGCAATTAGCATTGACCTTTTACGTCGCACACGTTATTATTGGAATGGGAATTATTGAATTAATAAACCCTTCTAAAATAGGGAATTATTCAATTGAATTTTCGGTAATATATGCCATCCAATTTAGTTTGTTGTGTATCCTATTTGCTATTATTTGGAGAAAATATTACGAATCTGGCCCCTTAGAATGGGTGATTCGAAAAATAACAGATTAAAACCTATATTAAGTTTAACTCCAACAATTAATCAAATTAAAGAAAACGCTCTCTTTTTGTAACAAAAAGAGCATTAATTCGTCTTAACACCAACCCTTAAAATAAAAAAATAAATATAAATTTAAAATGAAAACAGCAAAATTATTCTTAGTTATTTTAATAGCCATCGTTTGCCAATCCTGCTCTTCTGATTCTGATATAGATCCAGAACCGACTATTGAAAATGGAAATGGCATTAATTATAAAGGTGTTTTTTATCCTTTAAATACCGCAATAATTAGGAAAAAAGAGTTTAATGTTTGGAATAGAGGTCCAAGTGTCTATATACGTTTATTCAATGCAGATCCATTATTCAATGCAGATGATCCCTTTATTACACATCCAAAATGGCTGGATATAAATAAATTTAGTTTTTTTTATGAATCAACCGAAGTAACGACTCGCACTATATCACCCGTACCCCATTATAACATGCGCATAAATACAGATTATGATGCTTCTAATATTCATTTAGCGACTACAATTCTACGATATCATACCTTACTCCCAGAAAATATAGCCGTTTCTAGTGCTGTGCATATAAACGCTATATCCGCAGATGAAATAGAGTTAGATTGGGAATTTACACGGCCAGATGGCGAAATTATAACAGGAAGTTATAAGGGGTCTTATTCAGATGTAAGCACTGAAGATTAATAAATCTAGTTTTAGAACTTAACTTAAAAAAAAACAATGTTTAAAAAAATAGTAAAATTATTTTGTGCTTTCTTACTTATTGTAATCGCATCTATTGCCTTGATTAGTAGAGTTACAGGAATTGGAATAAAAGCACCCGATGGTCGATATTTAGGATACTCAAATGAATGGCTATTTCTCGACTATCAAAATATTCCTGTCCGTCAAGATGGCCCTTATGTTCTAAACGAAAATGATACGCATTATGCCCTTTATATTAATGGAGATGGCAAAGCTCCTTCCGAGGTACTTCAACAAGAAGTAACAAACGAAGTTGAAGTTATAGTAGAGAATGATGTAGGGACACAATTTACAGTTCCTTTGCGAAAAGCTTATCAACGATCAGAATTAAGTATTCCGAGTCCTAAAAAGCTGTTCGCTATTTCAGATCTGGAAGGTGAGTTTGACACTATGGTTCATTTATTACAGGGAAACGGTGTAATAGATCATGCTTTGAACTGGAGTTATGGCTCTGGTCATTTAGTCTTAATTGGTGACATGGTTGATCGCGGTAGGAATGTTGTTCCTTTGCTATGGTTAATTTACAAATTAGAGGGGGAAGCTAAGTTGGCTGGTGGAGATGTTCATTTTGTATTGGGCAATCATGAACGCTATTTATTAGATGGGAGAACCAAGTCCGTCGCCTCTAAATATTATGGTACTTTTCGCACTACAGAAATGTCTCAACGGGAATTATGGTCTGAAAAATCAGAATTGGGACGCTGGTTAAGAAGTAAACCTGTGATGCTAAAAATTGGGAGTACTTTGTTTGTACATGCTGGCATCTCTCCTAAAGTATTAAGCATGGATCCTTCACTTCAATCCATTGACAAGGAAGCAGAAAATAATTTTGTGACTGATGATGTAGTAAGAAGGACTATTGACGGCAGTGTGATACATGATGCCAATGGCATACTATTTTATAGAGGTTTAGCGCTAGACAGGAGTGCAGATGATCTTGGTGAAAAAGCGAGCACAGCGCATGTGAATCAGGTGCTTGAAAAATTTAAAGTAGATAGAATAGCTATTGGACATACTTTGGCCACAAACATTAGCCATGACTATGATGAAAAAGTTATACGTGTTGATGTACATCATTCGGGTGAGGTGAGTGAAGGCTTAGTCATAAAAGACAATACACTGTGGCGAGCCGATGACAAAGGGAAAATGTTTCCACTAAAACAAGTGGAAAATACTACGGAATAAAAAAGGACTAGAGAACTAAGGTATATTAATATTTAGTTACAGTGCTATATTTAGAGTTGAATGTGGTATTGTAACTATTTCGTTCAAAAAAATTTAGAGCTGAATGAAAATAGTTTAAAGGGTCTGGGTTAAATTCTTGATGTATAGGCCAACAGTACTGAGTCGGATAGTATATCTTTAGTAAGTAGACATTGTAAAAAAGCAAGTTGGTCCCTTTTTGATGAGTATCAAATAGAATACTAGCAATTATTAAATTCAGTATGAAAATAGTAAAACGAGTTCTTAAATTTATCGCCATACTCATTGGGATTTTACTAATATCTACAGTCATTGTGGTACTCATAGATCAACAAAGCACCAACTATTTAAAAATTGAGAACAATAAATTTGCTAAAAACACCTATCTAATTACCAATGTAAATATTATCCCAATGAACCAAGACACTATTTTAGTCAACAAAATGGTGTACATAAAAGAAGGTTTAATTCAAAACATATCGGATAATATTGAAATGAAGGGTGTTGAAATTATTGATGCAAAAAACAAATACTTAAGCCCTGGTCTTATCGATATGCATGTTCATGTATGGGATAGATATGAACTTGGGGTATATCTTTCCAATGGTATTACATCTGTTCGTAATTTATGGGGTATGCCCATGCATTTAAGACTTAAAGAAGATATAGAAAATAATAAAATTATTGCTCCAATATTCTTTACAAGTGGTCCAAAACTGACGGGGCCAGAATTTATTGGAGATGATAATTTACATCTAGTAAGCCCAATTGAGGCTAAAGAAAAAGTAATCTCATATAAAAAAAGAGGCTACGATTTTATTAAAACCTATTATGGTTTAACTGAAGACATATTTGATGCTGTTATTGAACAAGCACTGATTTCTGATATGGATATCGTTGCACATCCTTCCCAAAAAGTACCTTACTCCTATCATTTTAATCCTCAAATAAAATCTATAGAACATGCCGAGGATATTATTCAGCAACCTCTAAATTACAAATTAGATACACTGAAATTAAAGGAAGTAATTACTGATTTCAAAAAATTTAAACACACCGCTTTTAGTCCGACTTTGACGGTTTACAATAACATTTATCAAATGCTTATCGATGATAATATTTTAGAAAAAAAGGCCTTGCAATTCATGAATCCTCTTATTAAAAAAGTGGATAGTAAAGCGCAGTTTGAACGATGGAATACTACTAAATTAAGAGATTCTTCTGTAGTGAAGACAATAAAAAAACAGCATGATTTTCATTTGGAAATCATCAAAAAGTTACATGAAGTTGATGTTACTTTTATCTGTGGCACTGATGCAGGAATAGGCGTAACTATCCCCGGTTTTTCTATTCATCAAGAACTTGCTTTTTATAAAGAAGCTGGACTTTCTAATTATGAAGTACTAAAAACAGCAACACTAAATGCTTCAAAAACGCATTCCATTATGAACACTATGGGAACCATTGAAGTTGGTAAAATTGCTAATCTACTATTAATAGATAATAATCCTTTATTAGAATTGTCTGCCTTAAAAAATCCTACATACGTTTTTGTAAAGGGAAGAAAACTGGATAGAGAAACTCTAAACAGCTTTGAAAATAAGGCAAGGAACCGAAATAATTTAATTGCTTCAACCTTGAGATACTTGGAAAATCTGATAGTTGAAAAATAAACTAACCAAACACAGGAATAAATAGTTATTGTAGAATTTTCACGGGGAAAATTATATTAGGCAGTTGATTACTTAAGTTTAATCACAACCCATACACATTGCCACTACACTCCTATCCCTTCGATTTCGCTCCTAGTGTCGTTTTATAAAAAGAGGTTTCTCACTCCTCTCCTATTCAATAAATAGGTCCTCGTGAATCTTGTATGAGTTCGGCTATCGCCTAACCTCATTCTTCGGTTTTATTAACTGAGTAGAGAAAGATTAGAGAAGTAAAAAATAATGAAACGTATTATGACAAGGCCTTTGTGGACCCATTCACTGAAAAAGTCTTATACCAGGCTACTACTGGCACATCTTTCAAAAAGTAAGTCATTCCCTTTTTTATTCTATTTTCTTAAGTTCTGTCTTATTTTTAATTAAAGCAAACTAAGCCTTCGACTTGTTCCTCGCTCAGGACAGGTGCCATGCAAAACATCATAGGACAAATAAAGTAATAAATATAAATGGCGTATAGACCATTTTCTGTCTTATTTTATAGAGTTGCAGAAGTAACTGACTTTAGGTACATATTGCTGCAGCCGCAACAACTCGCTGCAAAAATGAATAAGTAAAACTTCTAGTCCTATTTGTCATTTAAAAGAGCTGTCATCATTTTTTGATGTTTTAATTTTAAACCTAATTTAGGCTGACTTAAAATGCTTTTTATATCAACCTATTTCAGGTTTCGTCCCTCATGTCTTTTTACTGAATTGCTGTCAGTAATATCATTCTTATGAGTAACTGAATAGTCCATGGCTTTCTTTACGACGTCATTTAAAGAAATTCTTGTCGTTAGGTAGTTAAACATTTGTATTTTTGTATGGCGTCTAATTTTAATATTTCTGAATCAGGAACTAAGATATGGTTATACCTAAACTACATTATATATCCCAAGGGAGCTCTCCAGAAGAACATCTAGAAAACATTCAAAAAGCCTGTTCTTATGGTGCAGAATTAGTGCAATTAAACTTAAAAAGCCTTCCAAAGGATCCTGCGAGCATTTCAGAAAAAAAATTCTTAAAAATAGCAGAAGCCGCTAGAGAAACCACTACACATTTTCAAACCCGATTAATTATTAACGGTGATTATAAAATTGCAAAAACCCTTAAAGCAGATGGTGTGTATTTGGGACCCACAGATCCATGCCCTACTGAAGCTAGAACGCATTTATACACTTGGCAAAGTATTGGGGGAACAGCAAATACCTTACAAGAGTGCGAAACATTATTAGATAAAGAAATAGACTATATCCGTTTAGGTCCTTTTAGAGAAACCACTACTAAAGCTAATATGCCTCCAATTTTAGGTTTAGAGGGTTATAAAGCGATTACGGATGTCTTAAAAACCCCTATACCTATCATAGGCGTTGGCGGGATTACCACAGAAGATGTTACAGCCCTATTGGAAATTGGTATTGCTGGTGTCGCAGTTTCTACGGAGATTACACGCGATTTTAATCGCATAAGACAGTTTAACCAACTACTAGACGCCTCTTCAACAGCAGAGCAACGGCATACGTTTGAATAGTAAAAGCGCTGTTTTAAAACCAAATATTTTATTCTTGACACTATTTTCACTCATAGAAATGAGTAAAGTAAACTAGCATTGGTTGGTTGTGAAAGCTCATATTAAGTTGTTTTGTCTCATCGAGTATTCCGACTTTCCCGTCGGGATATATCGATATGTTTTTTGTAATAAGAAAAGTTTTCGATACTAATTTCACTTATAAAAATGAGTAAAGTAAACTAGCATTAATTGGTTGTGAAAAGCTCATATTAAGTTGTTTTGTATCATCGAGTATTCCGACTTTCCCGTCGGGATGTTTTTTGTTATATGAAGAGTTTTCGATACTAATTTCACTCATAAAAATGAGTAAAATAAACTGTCATTGATTGGTTGTAAAAAGCTCATATTAAGTTGTTTTGTCTCATCGAGTATTCCGACTTTCCCGTCGGGATGTATCGATATGTTTCTTGTAATAAGAAGAGTTTTCGATACTAATTTCACTTATAAAAATGAGTAAAGTAAACTAGCATTAATTGGTTGTGAAAAGCTCATATTAAGTTGTTTTGTCTCATCGAGTATTCCGACTTTCCCGTCGGGATGTATCGAGATGTTTCTTGTTATATGAAGAGTTTTCGATACTAATGTCACTCATAGAAATGAGTAAAATAAACTAGCATTGATTGGTTGTGAAAAGCTCATATTAAGTTGTTTTGTCTCATCGAGTATTCCGACTTTCCCGTCGGGATATATCGATATGTTTCTTGTAATAAGAAGAGTTCTCGATACTAATTTCACTTATAAAAATGATTAAAGTAAACTAGCATTAATTGGTTGTGAAAAGCTTATATTATGTTGTTTTGTCTCTTCGAGTATTCCGACTTTCCCGTCGGGATGTATCGAGATGTTTTTTGTTATATAAAGAGTTTTCGATACGACTTTAATAATTTTCTTAACTTTTAATTGTTTTTTTCTTCTTAGCCTTCATTTGTTGAAACAGGTCTTTAAATAAACCGCGGAAAATCAATACTTTCATAATCTCATTGGTTCCAGCATAAATCCTAGCGACCCTATTATCTGCATACATGCGGGCAATTGGGTAATCCCATATATACCCATAACCTCCAAATAACTGCAGGCATTCATCTACGACTTTGCCGTGCATTTCTGTTGCTGAATACTTCGCCATTGAAGCACTTTCAGCAGTGAGCTTATGATCTGATACTAATAGTGTACACCGATCTAAAAACGCTTGATGCACTTGTAATTGTGTAGCACATTCGGCCAGTTTAAATTGTGTGTTTTGGAATCCGGCGATGGGTTGTTTAAAAGCGGTTCTTGTAGAGGTATATGCCATCGTTTTTTCTATGGCTCCCTCTGCCCCACCAATAGCATTTAGCGCTACAGTTAAACGCTCTCTAGCCAATTCTGTCATCATAATTTTGAATCCTAAGCCTTCTTCTCCCAATAAATTTTCCTTAGGAACTTTTACATTATCAAAAAATAATTCACAAGTATCTTGCGCTTTCATGCCTATTTTCTTAAAAGGAATTCCCTTTTCAAAACCTTCAAAATTACTTTCCATAATCAATAACGATACTCCTTCTTCCACTGTTCCCATATTGGTTTTTACAGCGACTATAGACATATCAGTCATATAACCATTGGTGATAAATGTTTTCTGTCCATTGACCAAATAATGGTCTCCTTTATCTACTGCATTTGTTTTAATAGCTTGAAGATCACTACCGCAGTTAGGTTCGGTCATACCTATGGATGTAATCATTTTTCCAGCAGCCATTAGAGGTAGGTATTTTTGCTTTTGAGCTTCGTTACCGTACTTTAAGAGATAAGGTGCAACAATATCTGAATGCAATGAAAAACCAGGCCCACTAATGCCTTCTTTTGCCAATTCTTCAATAAATAAGGCGCTAAAGCTAAAATCTAAACCACTTCCTCCATACTGTTCGGGCACATCGATACATAGCAAACCCAATTCTCCGGCACGTTCCCAGATGTCTCGACTAACCATACCCTTTTCTTCCCATTCTTCTGTATGATCAATAATTTCATTGTTAATGAAATCCTGAATCATTTTTTGCATCATTTTATGTTCTTCCGATGCATATATTTCGCGTTCTAATAAAACATTTTTTAACATATAAATCAGTTTATAATTCTTAAAAATATGCTGAGCCCTCCAGTATCCCTAAGATAGAACAAAACAAATGAATTTCTTGACCTATTTTACAATGACCCTCCTTAGAGTTCTTTCAAGGTTTAGTGAATAGAAGATAATTAAGGCAAGCAAGTTTAGAGTAAGTTCTCTAATTTATGATTTTTAACATGAAGTTGTTTATGAGTATGGGGCATCAAATTTCTAAATCTGTAGATATTATTTAAACCAGGTATTGATTTGACAGCCTTAATACCAAATTATATTTATAATGCCGCAATAAATCGTTCCTTTTGTCGCAGTCGCAAGGTTGGTTTTGATATTAGCCTTCAGGTTAAGATGTTTAAAATTTAAGACTTATTTCACGCAAAGCGCATAAAGAAAAAAAAGCAAAGTAGTGCAAAGTGATAATTCGCTATTTAAACTTCGTGACCTTTTTTTAAAGACTTACCCACATAATTAAATAGAGACTGGTTAATCTTGGTCATTGCGTGTTAAGGTTGAATTTAAATAGAAAAAATATGGAGAAGATATTTACTACTGATAAAGACCATGTTCAAAAGAGGAATTGTAACAAAATAAGAAGCCCCATCAGTTTTGATAGGGCTTCTTTAGAAAAATATGGATAGATATTAGAGAACTCTTACGTTTACTGCATTTAACCCTTTGTTTCCTTCTTGTAAATCAAATTCAACTTCGTCACCTTCTCTAATCTCATCGATTAATCCTGAAGCGTGAACGAAATGATCCTTATCAACACCTTCTTCTGTGATGAATCCAAATCCTTTAGTGTCATTGAAAAATTTAACTGTTCCTTTGTTCATTTTAATGTAATTTATTGATTATAATAAGTAACAAATATATTTAATAAAATTGGAATAAAAAAATTATTATGGAATTTTAGAAGAAGATATTTCTCGCCTTTACTTATCGACTCCATATAGAGGCCTAAACCAATTTTACTTTGTCATAAACTAAAATTAATTCGAATATAATTGAACCACCAATCAGGTGAAATAGTTGCTCACTCTCTAAAAATACTAGGATCAAGACTATTTAAGATTTAGTTTTGAATTAGTGGTGAGTATTGAGTGGTCGCTAATGAGTAGTGTATATTTTGTTTTTTCTACTTTTACATAGTACTTACTACTATATACTTAATTTGTGAAAAAATGCGCGTTGGTGATGATTTTGAAGGGGTTGGTTCATTAAAGTTTAATACGGTGAGTAGCTAAGCTAAATTGCTGCTATAAAAATAACTAAATTATAGATAAGATGAAAATTAAGAAAACACACATTCGATATTTTTTAATTGCAGCTCAAGTGCTCATTTGGATTGGAATCATTTGGGTTATGACCAAAAATGGACAATTAGCTGAAAGTTTATCAGATGGAATCCTATCACATCCTTCTTTATATGCCTTATGGATTTGCTTCCCTTTTATACTCTTAATCAATCTGAACTGGTATTTTTTGGCGCCGCGTTACTTAAAAAAAGGCAGTTTTGTAAAATATGCTTTGTACGTTCTGGGAACCATCTTAGTCTGTGCATTTATATTTTCTCTCAATTCGAATATTAATGAGGGAAACCAATTGCAACTGATGACTACAGAACCAGAAAAGTCATTTTTTATTCCGAGTTATCTTATTCATGTCTATCTATTTTTCATAACCTATTTAGTTTCTATGCCTTTTTACTTATCACTCGGATGGTTTGAGCAACAAAGTAAGATCGATAAATTTGAAAGTGAGACCCTTAGAACTGAACTCGACAGTTTAAAAAGTCAAATTAATCCACACTTTTTTTTCAATACTCTGAATAACTTGTATTCCCTTAGTCTTAGTAATTCTGAAAAAGCGCCCGAAGCAATACTAAAACTCTCTGAATTGATGCGATATGTCATTTATGATGCAAGTAAACCCTATGTGACTATACAAGAAGAGATGGACTATTTGGAGAACTATTTTGAAATTCAAAAAATACGTTTTAGCAACACAGCAGAAATTCATTTTGAATCTAAAATAGACAAACCCTCTTCACCAGTAATTCCTTTACTTTTTATCAATTTGCTGGAGAATGCTTTTAAACATGGGGTAGAATCCATGATTAATGGAGGTTATATTCATTGTTCTTTGCAGCTTCAAAAAGGTAAACTTCAATTTCATGTGAAAAATCAATATGAAAATAATGAACAAAAAGAAGAAGGAAAAGGATTAGATAATTTAAAACGAAGACTGAGTCTAGCTTATCCTAATGCCCATAGTTTGACTATTAAAGATGAAAGTAGCATATTTGACGTTTCACTCACAATTGACAAAACAGATGAAGTATCTCATAGTTGATGATGAACCCCTATCACATGATGTAATTCTTAATTATGCGAAGGCATTTGATTTTTTGGAACTGGCTCATCAGTCTTATAACGCCATTGATGCAATGGACTGGTTGGAAAAAAATACGACTGACCTCATTTTTCTAGATATCAATATGCCTAAAATCTCAGGCATCTCTATGCTCAAGGTGTTGAAAAATAAGCCAGAAGTGATTATTTCTTCTGCTTATGAGGAATATGCCCTAGAAAGCTACGAATTGGATGTTGCCGACTACTTGTTAAAACCATACAGCTTGGATCGATTTTATAGCGCGATACAGCGCGTAAAAAAGAAACAGCTCACAAAGAAAAAAGAAGATAAAAAAGCAAATACCTTTTTTATTAAAGCTGACAAAAAGCACCATCAATTGAGGTTTGATGAGGTTGATTATGTGGAAGGTTGTGGGCAGTATTGTAAGATTCACTATCAGGGAAAAGTCATCTTAACCTTAGAGCGCTTGTCTTCTATTGAAGAGTTGCTTCCATTTGATGACTTTTTACGAGTACATAAATCTTATATTGTGTCAGTATCTAAAATTCGTTCTGTAAGTGGAAACCTGATTGAATTAGCTAATGCAACAGTTCCTATTGGTCAATCCTATCGAAAGTCCTTTAAGGAATTGATGAAACTGAAGTAATACTTTCAATAGTATTCAGTTTTTTTACTGATGCGCTTTCGTTTTCTATAATATCGAGTTTACGCAACTAATCGGTATTAATTTAAAATCTTTTTTTTAAATATATTGAATTCCAATTTCTCAAAAAGTTTCACGCAAAGAACGCAAGCTTTTAGCAAATGTTGAAAAGTATAAATAAGGAATTGTATATCCGTTAACACACCTAAACTTTATATTGAATCCGAATATCGCTTTTTCCCTCTTGATAGTTATCGAGACTAAAGGGTGCCGATATTCTAAAATCTTTAACTAATTTAGAATTTTTACACCCTTTAGGGCAGGGGCAATAAAAATTCGGTAGCAATAAGTGTAAGGTTTCTTCATTAGGATAAAAAACGGACATACATATAAGAAATTATCACTTTGAGCTTCTTTGCATTTTTTATTTGTGTGCTTTGTGTGAAATGAGTCTAAAATTTTAAACAACTTAACCTAGCAGATTAGTTACAAGTTTACATAGACAAGTATTAACGAATAAGTAAAATAACGACTCCTCCTATTCGATTCGCCCTTAATTTTTACCTTTGAATACGAATTTATTTAAATAAAAAAGTTGCAACAAATCAAAGCATTCTTGGATAAAATAGTTCCCATATCTGACTTAGATTGGGACTTCTTTACCTCAAAATTACAACCTCGTATTTTTCCTAAGAAATACGTTTTTTTAAAAGCAGGAGAAATAGAAAACCACATTTCCTTTATAGAATCTGGTGCCGTTCGTTTATTCATTCCTAAGGAAGACCCAGATAAAGAGATCACCTTTGGTTTTAGTTTTAAAGATGAGTTTGTGAGTGCTTACGATTCTTTCTTAACCCGAACTCCTTCAGCTTATCAACTACAAGCCCTCACAGGCACAAGGATGTTGAGTATTACGTATGCCGATTTGCAGTTGGTCTACAAAAAAACACAACTAGGTAATTTGATTGGAAGGTTAACGGCTGAACGCCTTTATTTGATAAAATCCAAACGCGAACAAAACTTACTAAATCTCACTGCAGAAGAACGCTATTTAAATCTATTTAAAGAACGTCCAGAACTTTTAAAAGAAATTCCTTTAAAATATATCAGCTCTTATATTGGGGTGACTTCACAGGCTTTAAGCAGAATCAGAAAACGTCTGTAAACCTCGTTTTATTGATTTAGGTTCATTGTTTTCCAGCTTACATCAAGGTATCTTTGTAATAAAAAAGTTATGCTAATAGTTTTATTCGTTGCGATATTGTGGTACGGGGGCTTATTCTTTCAATCCTTCTTTTTACACCGTTACGCAGCACACCAAGTCTTTACGATGTCCAAAACAATGGAACGCATCACCTTTGTGCTAACCTGGATTTTTCAAGGTCCAAGTTACTTAAGTGCTTATGGTTATGGTATTATGCACCGCATGCACCATGCTTACACAGATACAGAAAAAGACCCCCACTCCCCGTCTCATGATGCAAACTTATTTGCAATGATGTGGAAAACAAAAACAATTTATCAAGACATCAATCAACAGCGTGTTGAAGTAGACCAAAAGTTTACCAAAAATGTTCCCCAATGGAAAGCATTCGATTTTTTTGCAAGTTCTAAAGTGTCTCGCATATTGTGGGTATCTGCTTATATCTTATTTTTCTCTTTCTTTGCAACCACTTGGTGGGAATGGTTATTATTGCCTGTCACCCTTGCAATGGCTCCTATACATGGAGTTATAATCAATTGGTTTGGTCATATCTTTGGTTATGTAAATTACAAGGTCAAAAATACCAGCAAAAATCTCTTCCCATTTGATTTTTTAATGATGGGCGAAGGCTATCATAACAATCACCATAAACACGCAAGTAGTCCAAATTTTGGTGTGAAATGGCATGAAATTGATATGACTTATTTGATCATAAGAGTCTTGAATACATTGGGTTTTATCCAATTGAAACCCATCCCTGTGAGGAACTCATAGATAATCAAAAACTCAAAATTCCCTCCTACACTTCAGCCATGCTAAGTGTAGGTTTTTTTGTTACACGAAGAGCATATTAAAGGAATATGTAACATCCTGCCTGAATTGTATAGTTTAAGTTGGAGTCAAAGAAATGTCTAGACTATACTCCTTAGTCCATTAACTCTAACACTTTATTGATGTTTTCTTGACTTGCCAAATTAGTACCTTCAGTCATCGTTGTCGCGACACCACAAACGACGCCCCATTTAAGGATTTCCTCACAGGAAAGTCCTTGTTGTATAGCATAAACCATTCCCGCAACCATGCTGTCTCCAGCGCCGATTGTGCTTTTCACTTTAGGATGGTGCACTTTTATAAAAAATACCTTCTGAAGACGCCAAAAAAGCGCCTCGAGCACCCATAGAAACAACTACAAGTTTTGCTTTTTTTGAATTTATAAGTTCCATTGCAAAATCTTCCTGCTCATTTTTAGATAAAAATTCTTTACCAGCGAGCTGTGCCAATACTCTTTGATTATGTTTTACTAAATAGACATTTTCCTTTAAGGTTTCTATCAAAGCCTGACCTGAGGTATCAATAATGATTTTTACGTTTTTACCGGCTAGCGTTTTTAATAAGGTTACATATAAGTTTGAAGGTGTTTTTTCGGATAAACTTCCACTTAATACCAAAATAGAATTGTCCTTTACTTCTTTAGTAAGTTCAGTTTTTATTAATTCTATCTCACTGGTATTTAAATCATTCCCAGGCATGCCAAAACGATATTGTAACTCTGTTTTGGTATCAACAATAGATAGGTTTTCTCTTGTCCATGAATTAATAGCAATGGTTTTTATATCGATGTTTTCTTTCACCAAAAGATTTTTAAGATATAATCCTGTATCACCACCTGAAGTAAATATGCACCTGTTTTTAACTTGAAGTGTATTTAGTACTATAGAAATATTGACTCCTCCTCCACCAGCTTGATAGTGAATGGAATGGCATTTAAGCTTTTGCTCTGGTACAAATTGATCCACTTTTGCACTTTTATCTAAAGCAGGATTTAAAGTTAAGGTGGTTATATCCATCGGTTTAGAATTATTTTATTTTCTAAATAATAATTTGTAAGCTTAAACATTCAATTTACGCATACAAATCTAAATTAGTTAAAAAACCCTTGTTACACCAATTTAATTGTTAACAAGAAAACAAAACGGGATACAGAAATAATCAAAGACAATTCTCGTTAAGCAACTTCATAAGAAAGAGCTTAAGAAAAAAAGTCTTAGATACTTTAAGTGTAAACTCAATTGAGTTAAGAAAAAAAGTCTTAGATACTTTAAGTGTAAACTCAGTTGAGTTAAGAACCTGATAATAAAAGGCTTACCTTCCATACTTCAGCTAAGCTAAGTGCAGGCTCGTCTGGTAAGCTCAGTGCAATCTATCTAAGGCTGGTTTGTTGCCTAAACAGCCTCTTGCTCGCGTTTAGACATTCTGAAAGTGTAATTAGGATAGATGGAACGTTTAGCAAAACGGTTAAGTTTATTGCTGTTTACCATTTTAATATAGATCGGTTTAGTCACGCCAAAATACTCGTAAGTAGTGCCATCCATAAACGTGATTTCCAACACCATGCTCTTATGCTGAAAGTCAGCAATACCAGTGTTGATACTTTGGGTGTATTGATCTGCATTTGCCTCAATAGTTTCAGGGGCAATACTGACTAAGAAATGATACCCATCAATAATTCTTCTGCTTTGGATCTCTGCTTCTTCTTGTAGAGCATCTCCCGCTTGGAATTTATCTGGATGCCATTCTTTTACCAAATTGCGATAGGCCTTTTTTAAAGACTTTAACTCAATCTTAGTCTCAACTCCAAAGAGCTTTTTATTCTCACTTATACGCTTCATTACTCATCTTATTTAAGTTTGCAAAATTACGTGTTAATAGCATACAAATTACACCAATTTTCAACTAATATTAGAAGTGTTTGAAACAGTAATTTGATGGCAATTTTGCTTCACGTTTATTCAACGCCACTTCCCCATTTCCTATACTCCAGAACTTTAAGTTTAAAAATTTGTTGAAAGTTAAAAATGCTCTTTTGGAACTAAACAGCTTAGCCTGAAATACACCTTTACATTAAAGAAAAATAATTCGTGTTATAATTTACCAACTTATGTGTAGCATTTACAATTTGAATTTACTTTACTATAACGCTCTTTTTGCTTGTTATACCAAATTAGACCTATAATGACGCAATAAATCCTTTCTTTTTCGCCTGCTTTTCATCAAAAATAATTACCGTAGCTAAGGCTATGCTAGTTATTTTTGATTTCAATCAATCAAAAAACTTGTGCTGAGCTACGTCGTAGTATAATTCAATTTATTCATACGGCATTATAAATATAATTTGGTATTACTTAAAAAAGCTACACACAAGTATTTTTGTGTAAAAAAATATTGGCCCTTAAAAGATTTTGAGATCGATAGATTCTATCTACTGTACATAAAGTAAAAAACATGACTTTCATTTCTAATAAATTCTAATGATTGCTGGTGTTATTGTAAAAAATACACAAACTAAAAGGGGTGTTTTCTTTAAGAAAACACCCCTTTTTAATAATAATTAAACCTTAATAGGACTTATAAATAGTGACTTATTGAAAAGCTAATACAACGGTATAAGATCCCGCAGGTAATAAAGTATTAACCCCGCCATTTCCAGTGGTTAAAACATTAGTAGCAAAAACGTAATTGCTACTTGCAGTTAATACAAGTTGCCCTGCACTGTCATAGATTTTAGCTTCAAGAAATCTTGTAACTGTACCTATAGTTCCAGTACCAGCAGCCAAATCTAATACAGTGTTTTCTCCATCTGCAGGAACACTAGTTATAACTGCTGTTTTAATGGTAGTTACTGGACCACCCAAGGGTAACCATTCACCGAGCGTTACAGTAGGATTAAAATCATTAGGATCTACAGTTGGATTACTAAAATAATAAAAACCAGGGGCAACAGTAAAACTTGCACTAGGATTATTACCCGTAGTTAAGGTGTTTCCTGTACCAGTGTTATAAACTATCATTCCATCAAAAGCAGTTGGAAAAGTTCCACCACCAAATTCAGATATATTAAATACCCATGAAGTTAAATCTGTTCTAGCAAATAATAAACCCTTTCCAATTGTATTACTGAAAGATAACGTTGGATCAAAATTAGTAGATGCATCAAAAAACGGATTTTGACCGCTGATTGCGTTATCTACTGTAATAGCGTTCGAATTAATTTGAGAATATGAGCTATTCAGCACTAAAGCAAACAAAACGGCTGTTAAAATTAATTTTTTCATTTGATTATTATTTATTATTAATATTATAAATTGTATTAAAAACCGCCAACAACATACCATTTCAAAGTTGGTGTTGCTCCTGTTAAAGCAGCAGTTATAGTAATGGCTCTATTACTGAATATTGTCTGTTTAGAAACCGGACCATTAGTAACAAAAACAATACTTCCACCTCCACCAGCTTCAATAGAATTATTCACTATGCGTATCAATCTTCCAACATCAGATGCAGTTGGTGCTGAAAGTGTAGCATTTGGTTCGCCATTAGGATCGGAAACAAGTATTATATCATCAGTGACATCAATAGTAATAAAAGAATTGGTTACTTCTCTAACATTCAACGGTGCCACCGCACCACCACACCACCACCACCAACTGCAACCCACTTCTCAGAAGGCGCATCATAGTAGTGAAATCCTACTCCGTCAATATCGCTTGTTTTTCCAGTTGTTCCGGAACCTGCAGTAATAAATACTAAGGATCCATTTTGTGCAGCTATATACGCAGCATCTTTTGCTGCAAGTTCAGTAACAGTAAATCTAGGGACTAAAACAGCATCAGCCTTTGCTGGATCTGTGTTATCTGCTACAACATCTAAAGTTGCTTGCGGATCTGCAGTTCCTATACCTACTTGAGCCATTACACCAAAGGTTGAGAATAATATTATTCCAGTTAAAATTAATTTTTTCATTTTTAAGTCTTTTTAAGGTTATTGTACAAAATTATACAATTTTTCTTTATTATCTATTTTATTTTTTGTGATAACACATTTTTTATTAAAAGATGTGTTATCGGTATTTTTCTAAACAAGTTTTAAAATTTGAGGAGGAGGAGTTGGTGGCAACATTTTGTATTGAGTATACAATGTTGTTAAATATTCATCAGGAGTATTTTTTTTATCAAAATAAAATATATTACTAGTTAATAAAAAATTTATCGTTGACCATACTGGTAGTGAAACTGAATTTTGACTGAAAGGCAATATAAAAGTTGTCGTGTAATTTGTTGTTGAGATAATATATTCAGGGTTTGCTAGTAAAACATCATCACCTAACTTAATCTGACCTGCTATTTTCACTGGATAATTCAATGATAAAATACCACTTTTAACAGTAAAATCGGAACGTATGGTTATCGGTGACTGTATTTGCAAATTACTTGCGTTTTCTATGATTAAACTATGTAAGAAAACGCCTTCCTCTAAATACAGCATCCTTACCTCTGCCGAAAGCACTAAAGCCTTATCACCATCAATACTAGAAAAAAAATAATTTTGGAAAGCCTTTGAGGTCATTTCCTGCTTTAAGGAAACTAATGTATGCTTTTCTACAACAAGCTGTGCCGTAAGAGTTAAAGGCAAAAACAAAATGAAACAAAGTATAAGCAAAGCCCTATTTAGCTTTACTTGATTATTTGTTGATTTGTTTAGAAAAGTATTCACGTGTATAGATTAGTAAATAAGAGCTAGTATAATCTTTTTTTTAAATATTACAACTTTAACATTGTTTTTTTAAAAAAATTAAATAATCTTTCCAACAAAGAACCCACTGAGTAAAATACCAATATGAGTTAGATAGCAAACAAGAAACTTTAAGTGAGATGCTGAAATAAATTCAGCAGGACAAATCACCACAACTTGTCACCCTGAATTTATTTCAGGGTCTCACAGTCACAAACCACCACAACTTGTCACCCTGAATTCATTTCAGGGTCTCACAGCCCCAAACCACCACAGCTTGTCACCCTGAATTCATTTCAGGGTCTCACAGCCACAAACCACCACAGCTTGTCACCCTGAATTCATTTCAGGGTCTCACAGCCACAAACCACCACAGCTTGTCACCCTGAATTCATTTCAGGGTCTGAATATGGTTAGCCTAAATTGCTTAAATTAAACCAGACGCAGATACTAAATCGCAGTTCATCAGATAAGTTAGATAGCAAACGAGAAACTTTGAGTGAGATGCTGAAACGTAGTTCAGCATGACAAAACAAGTTGAATTGGTCAGTGCAACCAAGTTCAATACAATATGCGAAATTTCCCTATTCCCTGTACCCCTCAGCTTGAAGTTCAAACAGTTCTGCATAAAGTTTAGGATTGGCCAATAATTCTTTGTGAGTTCCCAATTCTAAGATACTTCCGTTTTGAAGTACCAAAATACGATCTGCCATTCGCACTGTTGAAAAGCGATGGGAAATGATAATGCTCGTCCGGTCTTTGGTTAAGCCTATAAACCGTTGGAAAACTTCCGACTCTGCTCGGGCATCTAAAGCCGAGGTGGGTTCGTCTAAAATAATAATGGGTGCATCCGACATGTAAGCTCTCGCCAAAGCAATTTTCTGCCATTGGCCACCAGAGAGCTCTGCTCCTTTCTTAAAGCGTCGACCTAAGCCTTGGTCATAACCCATGGGTAAACTTTCAATCACCTCGTTGGCGAGACTTTGTACTGCAGCGTCTTTGATTTTGTCAATATTATGCTCTTCGTCAATATTCCCGACTGCAATATTGATTTTAGCAGTTAAGTAATACTTCACAAAATCCTGAAAAATCGCTCCCAGCATTTTTTGATAGTCTTCTTTTCTATACTCACGAATGGGTACGCCATCCATTAAAATTTGACCACCAGTAGGTTCGTAAAGCCGCAATAAAAGTTTTATCAGTGTCGTCTTTCCTGCTCCATTCTCCCCAACTAAAGCGAGCTTCTCCCCTTTTTTCAAGTCAAACGTCAGTGAGGACAATACCATTTTCTCGGCCTGTGGATAGCTAAAACTTACATTATCAAAATGTATGCTGTGATTAAATTCTGAAGGTGCTTCTCGATATTGCTCTGGATTATCACTACTAAAGTCCATATCGATAAATTCGAAATAATCCTGGAGATACATGGCGCTTTGGGTGATGTTTGAGAAACGAGAAAATACGGTTTGTAACTGATTTCGCAACTGACTAAATGAACCTGCCAAAAAGGTTAAGTCTCCTATTGTTACCAAGCCAGCGACCGCTTTTAAAACAATAAACACATAAGCTCCATAGTAGGCTAAATCGCCTAGAATGTGAAAAACACCCCCCCATAAACTTTTTTTAATGGAAAGCTTTTTATTGGCTTTATAGTATTTATCGGAAATGCGCTTAAACGTAGAGCTTATAAAATCAGCTAAGCCAAACAACTTAATTTCTTTGGCGGTGACGTCACTCGCACCAATCATACGCATATAGTCAAGCTCACGACGTTCTGGAGTCCAGCTTTTTTGAAGTGAATAACTAGACTGGCTATATTTCAGCTCATTTATAAACGACGGAATAATAGAGATGACCAGTAACACAATCAGAATAGGATAAAAATAAATCAATCCAGAAACCAACGATATTATTGTAATAATATCTTGGATTTGAGCCAAGACATTAGACATTAAGGAGACTCGGCTGGTGGTTTGCTGTCGAGCACGCTCTAGCTTATCATAGAACTCAGAATCTTCGAGACTTGCCAGCTCTACTTTTGCGGTTTTTTGAATCAGTTCTATCGACGATGCATTGGAATACAAATCACCCAAAAGTCCGTCGGTTAAGGAAATAAGCCGATTAAATACGTCACTTAATATAGCTAAGAGCAATTCTATCCCAATCAACCAATATAACCTGTTTAAATCGGAAGTATCCAGATCGACTAGGAGAATCACTTCATCTATGATTTCCTTTCCTACCCAGAGTAGAGTAATAGGGATAAGGGATTTCAGCAATCTTAAAAACACGTTCCCAATAAATAGACCGGGGTGAGTTTGGTAAACTCTGTTTAAAAATCGAGGTATAAACCGCAGGGAAGCGAAATTATTTTTATTCTCGGATACTCTAGCCATACATATATCTTATCTCTGCAAAGTTAAACGTTTACAGTACTTAAATGAAACCACCACTAACCTTCTTTTCGTAAAACTTCTAGAGGTGAACTGCGCAAGACAGTTTGAATATTGCTCAAGCCAATTACTAAAACCAAAAGGGTGATACCTGGCAAAAAGACTAAAAAGGGAATCAAGGAAGGCAAAAAGGGCTCTTTGAAAACAAATAATGCTAAACAGAAGCTACTCAATAAAGCCAACAAAATACCAACTAAACTGCCCAGCAGTCCTAAAAACAGATATTCCAAAGCAGTTATTTTTAAGATCTGTGTGTTTTTTGCGCCTAGAGTTCGCAGTAAGACACTTTCTTTAATACGTTGATATTTACTGGTTCGTACAGAACCTATCAAGACTATAATGCCCGTGAGGATGCTAAAGAAAGCCATAAAATTGATAATCCAAGAAATCTTATCTAGTATATCTTCCAAAATAGTGTAGACCTGTCGCAAATCTATCACCGACACATTAGGGAATTGAGCCACTAAATCCCGCTGTAATTTCGCTGAAGCTTCCTCATCTGGCACAGCGGTGGTAATTACATTAAACTGTGGGGCTTTCTCTAAAACACCCCTAGGAAATACAATACTGAAATTAAGCTGAATTTGTCCCCAGTCTACCTTACGAATACTACCCACGGTGGTTTTCATAAGCACACCTTGCACATTAAAAACAATGGCATCGCCAACTCCTACTTTAGCATCTTCAGCAAGGTTATCTGAAATAGAAATCTCAATGGGATCTCCAGACTTTAACTCTGGGATCCACTCCCCTTCAATAATTTCTTCTGAATCAATCAACGTGTCCCGATAGGTAGTTCTAAACTCGTGGTTCAAAATCCAACTTCGAATTTGGCTGGTTGAATCCTGCCGTATCTCATTTACCAGTTGATCTTTAATTTTTTGCATTCGCATAGTCACCAGCGGAATGTTATCCAGAGTGGGCAAATCATTCTCAGTAAGTTGTTGTTCTACAGCATCACGTTGATCAGTTTGCACATCTAAAATGATCATATTGGCAGTTTCTGCCGATTGCTCGATATCGGTTTTAGCCAATAAAATATCTTTGGTAAAATATAAGGTACTTATTAAAAATGTCCCTAAACCAATGGCGACCACTAACACGACGGTCTGATTATTTGGCCTAAATAAATTTAGCAAACTTTGGCGTGAAATAAACCCCCAGCGTTTTGGAAAATAGGTTCTAATGAGTTTCATACTCAACAAAGCAGTGCCAGCTAAAACAGCAAATGTAATTAGCGTAGCACCAACAAAACCTAGTGCATAAAGCGCATCCTCGAGTAACCACAATGAAAATAAAAACAGAAATATGAGGATCCCAGCAAATACAAGAAATCTTGCCTTTTTTGGACCCTGCGAAGCTTTTTCATTAATGCGTAACACTTCCAAAGGCGATACATACCATGTTCTAAGCAATGGTAAAAGCGCAAATAAGACCGACATAAACAGGCCTAGAAAAACACCAATAAGTATGGGTTGGAAAGAGATACTTATTTCAACCGCAAACGGAAGAAACTCTTGTAAAATATAGGGGAATAAAACCTGAAGTCCTACCCCAATAAGCGAACCCACCAAACCACCAGCAACCCCGATACCCGCAATTTGAATTAGGAAAATAAGAAAGCTTTGCTTTCTGGACGCTCCCATACATTTTAAAACGGCAATGGCTCTCAGTTTTTCTTTGATATAAATGTGAACAGAACTAGCGATACCGACACAGCCTAAGAGCAGAGCTATAAACGCTGCTAGGTATAAGAATTTTCCCACATTATCATAGCGGTTTCCTAAACGTTCGCTAGTGCTGGTATGCGTATCTAAATCGGAATTTTCTGCCTCTAGCATGGGGTTTATTTTCTCCTCAAACTGACTCAAATTTAGAGTATCTGACGCTTTGTAAAAGAATTGATATTCCTTGCGACTACCAAATTGAAGGAGCTCAGTACTTTCTACAAACCGATTTGGAATGATCACTGGTGGAGCTATAGAGGTTGAAATTGCCGTAGTCCCAGGTATAGCCTTTAAAGCGCCTGCAATAGGAAGGGTAAGTTCTCCTACTTTTATAGAATCTCCTGGTTTGATGTTAAACTGAAGTAATAAAGTCGCATCAACCAAAGCTCCACCTGAATCTTGATAAGTACTTGCTGCTGAGGCAGGTTCGGTATCGATCGTGCCATAAAAGGGGAAGTCTCCTTTTAAAGCACGCACTTTTACCAGTTTGGTACCTCCACTTTTGGGAAAGGCAATCATCGACACAAAGTTGACTTCCGAAGCATCAGGTTTTAGGGAGTCTATGATCGCTTGAGCACGCTCTGTAGGTTGTTTCCTACTATCGATAATATAATCGGCACCCATCAAGGCTTTAGACTGGAGTTGTATATTGTCTTTAAGATTGATACTGAATAATTGTATGGAAACCACAGCAGCAATACCTAGGATGATAGAGGCCATAAATAAAAGCAGGCGCACTCTACTTGCCTTGGCATCACGCCATGCCATCTTAAAGAGCCATTTTGTTTTTTGATTCATAGGAAAGGAGTATGAATTTACAGCACTTCTGTGCGTTGATTGGTTAAAACTTGACCACCTTTCAGTCGCAATATTTGCTGGGTTCGGTTGGCTAACTCTAAATCATGCGAAATAATCACCAGCGTCGTTCCAGTTTCTTTGTTCAAATCGAATAATAGTTTAATCACTTTTTCTCCGGTTTCCTCGTCTAAGTTTCCTGTAGGCTCATCGGCAAATAAAATAGAAGGCGCATTGGCAAAAGCTCTGGCTAAAGCAACGCGTTGCTGTTCACCTCCTGAAAGCTGAGATGGATAATGATCTGAACGGTCGGCTAAGCCCACTTTTCCCAATAAAGCCATACTCTTTTTGGTTGCGGCTTTATCTCCTTGTAATTCTAAGGGAACACTCACATTTTCAAGAGCTGTGAGGGTTGGCAGCAATTGAAAGTTCTGAAAAATAAAACCCACTTCCTTATTCCGTAATTGGGCCCTTTGGTCTTCATTTAAGTGGCTTAAATCCTGACCACATAACTCCACACTTCCTGCGTTTGGGTTGTCTAAACCCGCACACAAGCCCAATAAGGTTGTTTTTCCACTTCCTGAAGGTCCAACAATAGAAAAGGTTTGTCCTTTTTCAACCTCAAAGGAGATGTTTTGCAAGACCGTTAATTCTTTGTGACCACTGGAATATGTCTTTTCTAACCCAGTAATCTTCAATATCTTTGGCATATAATTTTAATTAAAATGACAACTTATGTCGGAGGCTCAAAATAAACAAATGATTCTAAACTTACCAACATCCGCAATGCAGAAACTCATAAGGCTTTGTTATATTATTCCCTTGATTATAATCTTGGGCTGTGGAGGTGATAAAAAGAAAAAACCTTTACAAGAAGAAACAACAACAGAACAAATCGAACCATCCCAACTCGCTGAGACTTCAGAAAACAGTACTAAAACCATCTTATGCTTTGGAGATAGTATTACAGCTGGCTATGGATTGGAAGATAGCAATGATGCATTCCCTGCTGTATTACAAGAAAAAATTGATTCTTTGAATTTAAATTATGTGATTGTTAATTCAGGCTTAAGCGGAGAAACAACAGCGGGTGGTAAAAGCCGAATTGACTGGGTTTTGAATCAAGATATCGATATATTTCTATTGGAGCTTGGAGCAAATGATGGCTTACGAGGAGTCCCTTTATCTGAAACACGCGCTAACCTTCAGGCGATTATAAGTACTGTAGAAGAAAAAAGTCCAAACACAAAAATTATTCTCGCTGGTATGCAACTGCCACCAAACATGGGACAAGAATACACCACCGAATTCAGACAGTTGTTTTCTGAATTAGCCAAAGCCAATAATATTGCCTTTATTCCTTTTATCTTAAAAGATGTTGGCGGTATTGCGGAACTCAATCAAAGTGATGGCATCCACCCAACAGTTGAAGGTCATAAAATAGTAGCCCATACAGTGTGGGAAGTCTTAAAACCGATGCTGAAGTAATTAGGAATTTTTAATTACCAATTTCAAATCTTTTTTTATAAATAATGAATTGAAGTCGAGTATTAAAAAAGCTTCACGCAAAGGGCGCTAAGTTTTTCGCAAAGGCCGCAAAATATTAAGAAAAGGGTAGTTTCTCCTTTGCGCTTCTTTATGTTTTTCTCTTTGTCTGCTTTGCGTGAAATAACAACATGATCTTAAGTGATCCACCCTAACTCATTAGTGACTTAAAGTGAATTCATTATTCCCAATCATTTTTTATAGATAATGAATTGAAGTCGAGTATTAAAGAAATTTCACGCAAAGGGCGCTAAGTTTTTCACTAAGGCCGTAAAAGTTTTGATTTTCTATAAAGCTATCCCCGTTTGAGAAAAGTTTTTATATTATGTGTTGTCCCTTTAGGGACTAAACATTGGTAAAAAACTATCTTTTTTAACAACAATGCCTTTAGGTATTGCATATAAAGTATATCAAGGCACTTTTTGAAATGAATGGTGTTTGTTTAACCTATATTCAGTCCTTAACAGGACAAAGATTAACCAGTATAAATCTAGATTCTATTTTTATAGATTATGAATTGAAGTCGAGTATTAAAGAAATTTCACGCAAAGGGCGCTAAGTTTTTTGCAAAGGCAGCAAAATATTAAGAAAAGGGTAGTTTCTCCTTTGCGCTTCTTAGCGTTTTTTCTTTGTTTGCTTTGCGTGAAATAGTAAACTGATTTAAGTGATCCACCCTAACTCATTAGTGACTTAAAGTGAATTCATTATTCCCAATCATTTTTTATAGATAATGAATTGAAGTCGAGTATTAAAAAAGCTCCACGCAAAGGGCGCTAAGTTTTTCGTAAAGGCCGTAAAGAATCTGTTAAAGTTAATTTTCTCCTTTGCGCTTCTTTGTTTTTTTCTCTTTGTCTGCTTTGCGTGAAATAGTAAACTGATTTAAGTGATCCACCATAACTCATTAGTGACTTAAAGTGAATTCATTATTTCAAATCATTTTTTATAGATAATGAATTGAAGTTCAATTATAAAAATTTTTCACGCAAAGAGCGCTAAGTTTTTCGCAAAGGCCGTAAAGAATCTGTTAAAGTTAATTTTCTCTTTTGCGCTTCTTTGCTTTTTCTCTTTGTTTGCTTTGCGTGAAATAGCAAACTGATTTTAAATGATTTACCCTAACTCATTAGTGACTTAAAGTGAGTTCATTATTTCAAATCTTTTTTTATAGATAATGAATTGAAGTCGAGTATTAAAGAAATTTCACGCAAAGGGCGCTAAGTTTTTCGCAAAGGCCGCAGAATATTAAGAAAAGGGTAGATTCTCCTTTGCGCTTCTTAGCGTTTTTTCTTTGTTTGCTTTGCGTGAAATAACAAACTGATTTAAAATATTTCAACTAACTTAATTGCTACATAAAATCAATTTAAAATTCTTAATTCTTAATTTAAAATTAACTTTCAAGCACTGAGATCCTCACCTTCTTTTTCTTTAAACGCGAATTGCTTAACTTTTCTACCAATTCATCGGCTAGGCTTAGCGGGATAGCAACAAATGCACAGTCTGGTTTGAGCTCGATGTTTCCCAATTGATCTTTGTTAAGACCGCCTTGTTTGAAGAATAATCCTGCAATATCCCCTTTGGAAATTTTATCTTTTCGCCCACCAGAAATAAATAAGGTCTCCCAATATTGGGGCTTTGGTTCTATTTTTTGTGATGATTTTGAAGAGACATCAATACCTTTTACATCTTTAATAAATTCAGGTAAAGACTCCCGTTCCCATTTTAATATATAAACTGTTCCTTTAGAGTTCACTCTAGCTGTTCTTCCATTTCTATGAATAAACTCTTCTTCATGGCGTGGGAGTTCATAATGAATAATGAATTTCAGTTCTGGAATATCGATACCTCTTGCAGCCAAATCTGTAGCCACTAAGATCTGTGAGCTCCCATTTCTGAATTTTATCAAAGCCCGTTCCCTATCCTTTTGTTCCATCACACCAGAAAAACAGGCATGGCTGATGTTTTGTCGATTTAAATAAGCACTTACTTCATCTATGCTATCCCTTAAATTACAAAACACAATTCCAGGTGCATTACCAAGATAATTTACCAAATCTACCAATGTTTTCAACTTATTCTGACTTGGTGAAACCACTGTTTTAATAGTTAACTTGGATGGTGTTTTTTTATCCAAATAGTTAACGATGCTAGGCTTATCCAATCTTACAAAACCAGGAATAGAAATGCCTTGTGTTGCAGAGGTTAACACCCGTTTGTTAAGGTTGGGCAACTGACTAATAATAGCCTTCATCTCTTCCTCAAAACCGACTTCTAAAGATTTATCGAACTCATCTAAAATTAGAGTTTGGATGCTAGTTTTGGAAAAACGTTCACTATTGAAATGATCTAGGATTCTACCTGGGGTTCCGATTAGAATAGCAGGGTTATGTTTGATTTCAATTTTGTCTTTGGAGACAGGTCTGCCCCCGTATACCGCATTGACCTTATAACCAGATCCCATCGAACGAATCACTTGCTCAATTTGAATGGCCAATTCTCTTGACGGCACCAATATTAAGACTTGGACATCTGGAGATTCAGGGTCTAAAATAGTTAATAAGGGCAATGAAAATGCCAGGGTTTTACCAGTTCCTGTTGGTGATAATAGAATGGTATTAGTAGTGTTTTCAATTAAAGGAATCGCTTCCTCCTGCATGGGGTTCAAGACTTGAATATTTAATTTTTGCAAAATATCCTCTTGAGACTTTATATGATTTGCCATAGTGCTTATTTCTTTTTAGAACGGTCAGACGTTGAGTGCTCAGTACTGGAGTGAGCCAAGTGATGTGCTAGTACTTTATCGATGAGTTCTTCTTTGGTTAAATGATGGAATACCGTTTTGATCTTCGTTTTAAACTCTTCGGAGACCTCTCGATTTGGTTTGGTTTTAAATATTTTTTTAGCCCATAATAATGCATTGTTTTCTTCTATGCTTTGGGCATCCGCTTTTTTGAATTTGTTGAAGACAATGCCCAATTCATTTTCAAAATCAGCAATCTCTGTAATTTCTTCTTGTTGTAAAATCGTTAATGAAAGTCCCTTTGCTCCAGCTCTAGCCGTACGTCCACTTCTATGGACATAAGCTTCATAAGTATCGGGCAAATGATAATTGACGACATAGGATACTTCTTTTACATCAATACCACGCGCAGCTAAATCGGTTGCCACTAAAATATCGATATGACCTTCTCTAAATTGACCCATAATGCGGTCCCGAATGCCTTGGGTTAAGCTGCCGTGTATAGCTCCTGAAGAGAATTTATTAATGGCCAATTTCTTAGCTAGTTTATTTACTGCCGCTTTGGTTTTACAAAATATAATACCACGCTCACCCCCTTTAGAATTTAGAAAGTGTAATAAAACATCTAGCTTTTCAATCGGTTCTACAACCACATAATGATGGTCGATCCCCTGATGTCCAAGAGTAGCCGTATCCACTTCTATGGTGACAAGGTCTTTCGACATATAATTCTGCACCAATTGTTTAACCGTCCCAGGCATAGTCGCTGTAAATAATAGCGTTCTTCTGGTCTTTGGTATGGCTTTTATAATGGTATCGACTTCAGATTTTAGGGCACTCAGCATTTCATCTGCCTCGTCCAATACAACATATTTTAAATGCTTTAAATCAATGGCCTCCCGTTTCATGAGATCGAGCATACGTCCAGGTGTAGCCACCACAAGATGGGTTGTGCTGTTTAGCTTCTCGATTTGAGGTTTTATGGGCGTACCGCCACATAAGGAGGCGATATGTATTTGGTCACTATAACTAGCAAAAGAGATGAGATTATTATAAATCTGCTGACCTAATTCTCTTGTAGGCGCTAGGATAAGCGTCTGTATAGCTGTGTTTTCAGTATCTATCAATTGTAATAAAGGCAAGCCAAAAGCAGCGGTTTTCCCTGATCCTGTGTTTGACAAAACCACTAGATCTTCGCTTTGATTTAGGACAAGGGGAATGGTCTTTTCTTGAACTTCAGTAGGAACAGAAATCTGTAAGTCGACTAAACTCTGCTGTAAGTGCTCATTAATCCCTAAATCTAAAAACTGTTTTGTCATAAAAAATATTTTTGCAAAGGTAACCTTTTATAAGCCCAAAAAAGCCCCAGTTCAAATTTTGAACTGGGGCTTTAGCTCTATAGGGTGTGATGTTCTACACGTTAAATCTAAAATTCATAATATCACCGTCCTTGACGATGTACTCCTTACCTTCAACGCTAAGTTTACCAGCATCTCTTATTTTTGCTTCACTGCCAAAGTGCACAAAATCATCAAATTTGATAACCTCTGCTCGAATAAAGCCATGCTCAAAGTCTGAGTGTATCACTCCAGCTGCTTGTGGTGCCGTTGCTCCTACTTTTACTGTCCATGCTCTCACTTCCTTTTTACCAACGGTAAAATAAGTTTGTTGATTTAACAATCTATAAGCCGAGCGAATCAATTTTCCAGCGCCTGCTTCTTCTAGACCAATATCTTCAAGGAAAAGCTTACGCTCCTCATAGTCCTCCAATTCTGCAATATCAGCTTCAATACCGACAGCAAGGACCAAAACTTCCGCATCTTCGTCAGTTACCGATGCCATCACACGATCTACGTGCGCATTGCCGTTCACGGCAGAGCCTTCATCAACATTACATACATACATCACAGGTTTATCGGTAATGAGCTGCATGGGCTTTACAATATCCTCGCGATCTTCTTCAGAAATTTCCAGAGCTCTTACCGACTTGCCAGTTTCCAAACCAGTCTTTAATTTTTCTAGAACAGACATTTCTCGTTGTGCCTCTTTGTTTCCCGTTTTGGCCGCGCGCCTGGTTTTTTCTAGCTTTTTATCAACAGCCTCTAAGTCTTTAAGCTGCAATTCGATATCGATGGTTTCCTTATCGCGAATAGGATCTATATTCCCATCAACGTGTATAATATTATCATCATCAAAACATCGCAACACATGCAAAATCGCATCGGTTTCTCTTATGTTTCCCAAAAATTGGTTACCTAGACCTTCGCCTTTACTCGCGCCTTTTACCAAACCTGCAATGTCTACAATCTCAACCGTTGCTGGTACGACGAGCTGTGGATCGACTAGCGATTCCAATTGCTCAAGACGAGGATCGGGAACATTCACCACGCCAATATTAGGTTCTATTGTACAAAACGGAAAATTAGCGCTCTGCGCTTTCGCATTGGACAGCGAGTTAAATAAAGTGGATTTTCCTACGTTGGGTAAGCCTACAATTCCTGCTTTCATAAAAGTAAATCTTCAAATTTCAAGTTTGCAAAGATAAGGTTTTTTTGCGCGTTGCCTCCCTATGCGGGATATCAAATTTATAGAGAAATCTATGTCTTTTTTAGATTGATTTTGTGTCTGCTCCACTTGGAAATTTTTACCAGCTAGTTTAATTCTTTTGCGTTCACTTCTAGCCGTTTGCCAAAGGTGAAGGAATTGCTGAAGGTTTTGCGTTAGCTTTTGGATTAAACATAGTTTCACTCTAGCCTTTTTAGAATTTTAACCAAAACAATTTTCAACTGAGATAAATCAAAAAAATTATGTCCTACAACATTGATAAATGATTAATTTTCTCTAATGGGAATTTTCTCCCATTTTTCCGATAAGGCCGTCATTAGGATATACAAAACTTTTGATCTATTTACCACGTGCTATCATAAGCTAACCATCTACCTTCAAATGCGATTCCTCATCACCAACCTTCACTTCTATAATACTCCCTAGATTGGTCGTATAGGCTTGAGACAAATGCTCTCTGCGCATTTTCCATACCTTTCCTAAATCTTGACTTCCAAAACGCACCGCTCCTGTTCCATAAGCACCGTTCAGCCGATCTATTTTTTGCATCAATTGCTTGTGTTTGGGATTCTCTGCCGTAAAAAAAGCCAACTGACGTTGGTCTTCAGGAACCAAGCCCATAACAATCACACCTGCCTTTTTGTAGTAATAATCGGGATGGTAAATTTTTTTGAGCCCTTCTACGGCAAACTTAATCAAATCTATACTAGAATTCGTAGGATAGCCTGTTTGCACCACAATGCTGTTTTGATACTGCGGTAAATCCTGCCGGAATTTATTGGTTTTTAAAAACACATAGACCATCTGGCAGCAACTCCCCTGCCGGCGGAGTTTCTCTGCCGATTTGATGGCAAAACTACTCACACGCTCCTGAATATAGTCGAACTCTTTATACTGCTTATCGAAAGACCGCGTAGTCGCAATGGCTTTTTTATGAGCAGGTGTTTCCAGTTCCAGAGTCCGTCGACCTTGGAGTTCGTTCTTAAGGCGTAAGCCTACCACACTCATTTGCTTTCTCACCCACTCGTCTGGTAATTCAGAAAAGGCATAAGCGGTGTGAATATTATGTTTTTTTAGTCGTAACGCATGCTGCCGCCCTATGCCCCATACATCTTCTATCTTTAACCATTTTAAAGCTTTTATTCTGGCAGCATCATCCTTCATAATAAACACACCTTTGGTCTGTTCCGGGAATTTTTTGGCAATTCTGTTGGCGACTTTACTCAAGGCCTTGGTTGGCGCAAGGCCTACGCTTATGGGAATTCCTGTGCCTTTTTCCACCACATATTTTATCTTTTCGCAATAGGCCTGCATATCGTAATTCCCAAAGCCGCTAAATTCTAAAAAAGACTCATCGATACTATAGATTTCCACATCTGGGGTAAAGTTGCTTAAGATGTTCATCACCCGCGAACTCATATCCCCATAAAGCGCATAATTAGATGAAAAGACTTGAATGTTATGTTGCTTAAATATTTTTTCAAACTTATAAGTGGGAGCACCCATCGGGATGCCCAAAGCTTTTGCTTCGTTGCTTCTCGCGATAACACAGCCATCGTTGTTAGATAAAATTACCACAGGCTTATCGCGCAGATTGGGGTTAAACACACGCTCACAAGACGCGTAGAAATTATTGCAGTCGACTAGTCCAAACATTACTCTACGTTTTTAATAACAGTTGTCACTATACCCCAAATTACAAACTCGTTATCGGCAGTAAGCTTTATAGGCGGATACTCTTCGTTTTCTGGGATGAGCCAAACGGTATCTTTTTCTTTTTTGATGCGCTTTACGGTGAATTCTCCATCGACAAAACACACCGCTATTTTATTATTTTCAGGCTCTAAGCTTTTATCAATAATAAGCAAATCTCCATCGTTAAGCCCTGCTCCTACCATACTTCGTCCTCGGACGCGGGCATAAAAAGTGGAGTTAGGATTTTTAATGAACTCCCGATTCAGATCGATTTTGATGTCTAAGAAATCATCTGCAGGACTGGGAAATCCTGCACTAATCCCCTGGTTTACGAAAGGTAAATCCAGATTTCTGGAGAGATCTGGAGGAAAAATTTCAAGGGCAGGCTGCCCGTGGTGGTGGACCACATGTAACATAGGCTTTTTCTACAAATTTAGGATATATTCCGAATATTCGGAATATATCCGTCTTAATTAACGTTTGTCAATTTTATAAAGACTTATGAGCGATTTCAAGTCAAAATAAAGCATTGATAATCAGACGATAAACTATTTCATACTTATGCTATCCATAATTTTCTGGTGCTTTGTTTGCCTTGCTCAAATGGTTTACCTCGCTGTGCTTGTGGATAGTTGAAGTTTTGTTCAAAATAGGTTTAACATGTTATAAGCAAAGGACTTTTTAACTATCCTATCCATTCAGGGAGATGATGATTTTCACCAAAGGCCTTTAGGATATTTGGTTGACTCATGACTAAAAGACTTTGAATACCAATCGGATAATTATATACCTCTTTTTTCAATTTTTAATTCATGGATTATTCAGGGTAAACTATTTTATGAAAAATCTAAAAACGTATTCAATTTCACTTACTTTTAAATATCCTTTATAAAAGACTCATGCATAAAAAATACCATATCACTTTAGGATTATTTTTCCTTTTCAGTTTACCGTCCAAAGCGCAGCAATTTATTGAAAGTTGGGATGGCACACCCAACTTAGAGCGACACCAAGTTACCTTTAATTTTTTTGTTCCAGGAATACGATATGAATTAGGCTTGTTTAAGAATGTTAGTATTTCTAATAGTTTTTCTCCCGGACTCGCCTATTACCAAGAAGGATATACTTTTGGGTTCGTCTGGCACACTCGAGTGAGGTATTATCATAATTTTAAAACGCGCTATGATATGAATAAAAAAGTAATAGGTAATTCTGCTAATTACATCGCCCCAGCAAGAAGTGTGTTTTGGCAACCTTTACAAATTAGCAACAACCTAGATGGGCAAAAAAGATTCTCACTTGCTTTTTATGGTTTATTGTACGGGTTACAAAGAACCAACGAAAATGGATTTAATACAACCTTAGAATTTGGATTTGGCTATTACGATGGTTTCGGTGTCCCTAGTGGTTATGGACCTTTATTCAATTTTACTTTTGGCTGGGTAGCCACGAATAGAAAGTCTAGGAAAGCAGTTGGGAAACCCGTTTTATTAGATTAAATAGTGATCATCGCTTCCATAAGCCGAATCACCGCAGAAGGACTTCCTTTTGAAAATTGATAGATTTGTAAAAAAGTGGCATCCAGAGCACTTTGATAAGGTAAAGGCCTGTTTTAGTCGTAGCGATTGATCTTTGCTCCAATAGCTTTAAGTCTCCCGTCGATATCTTCATATCCTCTGTCGATCTGTTCTATATTGTGGATAGTCGAGGTGCCTTTTGCAGACAAGGCAGCAATTAAAAGGGAAATACCAGCTCTTATATCTGGGCTGGTCATCGTTGTCGCTTTGAGCTCTGACTCAAAATCGTGACCTATAACTGTCGCACGGTGTGGATCACAAAGTATGATCTTAGCACCCATATCGATTAATTTATCTACGAAAAAAAGTCGACTTTCAAACATTTTTTGATGAATCAAAACACTTCCTCTAGCTTGAGTGGCTACTACCAAAATGATACTGAGCAAGTCTGGTGTAAACCCTGGCCATGGCGCATCACTGATGCTCATGATGGACCCATCTATAAATGAAGCGACTTCATAACCATTTGTATGCGCAGGAATATAGATATCGTCTCCTCTTTTTTCTAATTGAATTCCTAGCTTTTTAAAAGTGACGGGGATAATACCTAAGTTATCCCAGCTCACATTTTTGATGGTGATTTCACTCTTGGTCATCGCAGCCAGACCAATCCAAGATCCAATTTCAATCATATCTGGTAGAACGCTATGCGTACATCCCGATAAACTTTCAACTCCTTCAATTTTTAATAAGTTAGAACCAATGCCTTCAACTTTTGCGCCCATAGACACCAGCATTTTGCACAATTGCTGAATGTAGGGTTCGCAAGCAGCATTGTATATACTTGTTTTACCTTCAGCAAGAACAGCCGCCATCAAAATATTGGCGGTTCCAGTTACCGAAGCTTCTTCCAAAAGCATATCGGCTCCCTTCAAACCTTTTAGGGCCTCTACCCCATAAAAGCGTTCTTCTCTGTTGTATCTAAATTTTGCACCGAGTTTTACAAATCCACCAAAGTGAGTATCTAAACGTCGTCTTCCAATTTTGTCGCCTCCTGGTCTGGGAATATATCCTTTACCAAAACGGCCTAAAAGCGGTCCAACAATCATGATAGATCCTCTTAAACTAGAACCTTCGTCCTTAAATTTCTGACTTTCTAAGTAATCCAAATTTAGCTCATCCGACTTAAATGAATAACTTCCTTTGCCTAATTTCTGAATTTTCACTCCCAAGTTTCCAAGTATCTCGATGAGTTTACTTACATCTCTAATATCTGGAATGTTATGGACCCTTATTTCATCTGGAGTTAATAAGACAGCACAAAGAATCTGCAAAGCTTCATTTTTCGCCCCTTGAGGTTGGATTTCACCTTTAAGTTGGTGTCCTCCTTCGATTTGGAAAGTTGCCATTTAGTATTTGCGTTTTCTATTGTGGTTGTTGTTCTTGAAGTTTTTCTTTTGTGGCTTTGAGCGCTTATTGACTTGGTGGACCAAAGCATTGGCATCACTAAGCTCTTCGTCGTCACTTTTCAAATCGAGCTGACCTTCACTTAAATCCCTTAAATGATCGAAAATAATTTTATCGGACACGGTATCTTTGTTCCAGTTCAAATAGCATTTTTTCATGTGATTTGCGATGTTGAACATCAAACCATCTTTCATTTCACCATCCTCAATTTTAATAGCTTCATCAATCATACGTTTGATGTTATTACCGTAAAATCTATATTTAGGAAAGTTTTGTGGATATGGCAATGGCTCTGGTCGAGCATATAGCTCTTCTCGAGAAGGCATAGGGAATGGAGACTCTACATCCAACTCAAAGTTGCTGATGATAAAAAGTTGATCCCAAAGTTTATGTTGAAAATCTGGAACATCTCTTAAGTGAGGGCTCATATTTCCCATCACATCTATTATACCTCTCGCGGTTCTGTTCCGCTTTTCATCATCTTCGATGGTCTTGGCGTATTCTACCATTTTCTGGATATGTCTTCCATATTCTGGTATCTTTAGTTCGTTTCTTTCGGAATTGTACTCTAAGTAATTTATCAATGGTCTGTGTATTTAAATATTAATGCAAAATAAGCATTTAATTTTATTTCTGTTTAAAGGGAGATCACATTTTCAATCCCCTCCCCGACTTGTTTGTATTTTTCAATGACAATATCTGGAGATTTTAGGGTAACATTTATAGAAACGCTGGTATATTTGCCCTTTGAAGATTGTTTAGTTGAAATTACAGCGCCAAGATTATCAAAAATGGAAATCAATTTATCCAAATTAGCTTGATCTGATGAGGGGACAATGAATTTATACAAGTACTCAGAAGGCCAATCGCTGGTTTTCTTGAGTCTTTTTCGCAACTTTGTGTAAAATTCATCTGAAGAATTATCGGATGTCATTTTTATTTTTTTATGCAAATATACTGTTATTCGTCGTTTTTATAAATCATAGCCTTATAAATCCCTAATGAAAATAAAGTCCGTCAAAAATTTATTTATAGGTGGCCCAAGCACCGGAAAATCTACAGTTATAGAAGCGCTGTCCGACTTAGGCTATTTTTGTTACCCAGAAGTATCCAGAGAAGTTACCTTGGAAGCAAGACAGCTAGGGATAGAGCATTTGTTTTTGGAGGACCCTTTGCGCTTTAGTGAAATGCTCTTAAAAGGGCGCATAAAGCAATTTGAAGAAGCTGAAACTTTAGATACGCGTCATCTTTTTATGGATAGGGGCATCCCTGATGTAACGGCTTATATGGATCATTTTCAAGAGGATTACCCTAAGGAGTTTCAAAAAGCAAACAAAACTTATGTGTATGATAATGTCTTTCTATTTCCGATCTGGAATGATATTTACACCCAAGACAATGAGCGTTTTGAAGATTTAGATCTTGCTGAAAGTCTACAAGATTCACTAGTGAAAACTTATCAAGACTTAGGCTATCCGTTGATAGAAGTACCCAAAGCTAGAATCCATGAGCGCATGGACTTTATTCTTAACAGCATAAAAACCAAATGAAACCGATTCCTCTAGATATACTTAAGACCTATTGGGGATATGAACAGTTCAAACCCTCACAGGAACTTGCAGTAGATTCCATTTTGGGACAAAAAGATACTTGTGTGTTTTTACCTACTGGTGGAGGAAAATCTATCTGTTTTCAAGTGCCAGCACTAGTAGAACCGGGCATTTGTATTGTGGTATCACCTTTGGTCGCTTTAATGCAAGATCAAGTTGAAAATTTAAAATCTAGAGGAATAAAGGCACAACTTCTTAAAAGTGGCATGTCTCATGTCGAGGTAGACCAAAGACTAGATAATTGCATTTATGGCAACTATAAATTTCTATACCTTTCTCCAGAGCGACTTCAGCAGGAATTGGTTAGGGAGCGCATCAGAAAAATGAATGTTAATTTTATAGCCGTCGATGAAGCACATTGTATTTCACAATGGGGTCACGATTTTAGACCTGCATACAGAAAAATTCATTTATTGAAGGAGTTACAGCCTGGTATTTCCATCATCGCTCTTACTGCCACCGCCACAGAGAAAGTTAAACAAGATATCATCACAGAACTTGAGCTTGAAGACCCTACGATTATTTCGGAGAGTTTTCGGCGATCTAATATTGCTCTTCTTACTGATTTTACGGCAGATAAAATGAATGCCTTGTATTCACAACTTAACATCACCACAGAAAACAGCATTGTCTATGTTAGAAATCGATCTGCCTGTGTAGAGTTATCTGAGTTTTTGAACAAGAAAGGACTCCGCTCAACTTATTTTCATGGCGGTATTTCACAGACAGACAAACAAAAAAAATTAGCGAACTGGTTGAAAGAGGAGGTTCCTATTATAATAGCGACCAATGCTTTTGGAATGGGAATCGACAAAGCCAACGTAAGACAAGTGATCCATTACCATCTGCCTGAAAGTTTAGAAAGTTATTATCAAGAAGCAGGAAGAGCGGGTCGGGATGGAAAGCCTGCTAAAGCCGTCGTATTGTTCAACGAAAGTGACAAGCAGAGGCTCAAAAATCAGTTTATCAAAACCATTCCTAATTTCGAAGCCGTAAAAAGTGTCTATAAAGCTTTAATGAGCAACTTCAGAATAGCATACGGAGAGGGAGAAAATGAAGTTTTCGATTTCAATTTTTACGAGTTCTGCTCCCATTATAAACTACATACGATATTAACTTATAATACACTGAATCTTTTAGACAGACTAAGTGTCATCAGCTTGGACAAATCTTTTCAGAAAAAAGCAAAGCTGAAATTTTCAGTAACCAGTAAGGCCGTGCTAGACTTTATAGATACTCACACGCAATTTGCCCTGTTAATAAGAACTATTTTGCGAACCTATGGAGGAGTGTTTGACAATGAGTTGACCTTAAACACGCAACTCATCAAAAAGAAAACAGGTTATAATGACAAAGAGATTTATGACCAACTTGAAGCTTTAAAAAAACATGGCATCCTATCGGCAGAATTTATTAAGCAAGATTTGAGCATTACTTTCATTCTCCCTCGTGAGGATAAATACACTTTGAATCCTTTAAGGAAGTATGTAAATGATTATCAAAATAACAAGCTTCAAAAAGCAGAAACGGTTTTGCTATACATTGAGGAAAAGACGTTGTGTTTACAGAGTTTTATTTTGAAATATTTTGGCGAAAAAGAGCCCAAGCCTTGCGGAAAATGCTCTGTTTGTTTAGCAGCTCAAATTAAAAGAAATCCACAATCAGCTTCCAAATATCAAGACTTAAATCGTTATATATTGGAAGAATTAAAGCTATCCAACTTAAGTTCAAAAGAACTTTCTCTAAAGATCAAATATCCCAAAGAAGCGCTACTGGAGTCATTACAACACCTTCTGGAAAGTGGGAAAATAACATTAGAATCTAATAACACCTATAGTTTTAACCTATGAGAACCTTACGAATACTATTTATGGGAACGCCAGAATTTGCTGTTGGCATTTTAGATCGTTTACAAACGTCCAGTTTTAATATTGTTGGAGTGGTGACTGCAGCAGATAAGCCTGCTGGACGTGGTAAGCAATTGAAATCTTCTGCAGTGAAAACTTATGCTCTTCATCACGATTTGGAAGTCTTACAGCCTACAAATTTAAAATCTGAAGATTTCCAGGATGATTTAAAACGCTTAAACCCCAACTTGATTATAGTGGTGGCTTTTAGAATGCTCCCAAAAGTGGTCTGGAATTTTCCCGACTATGGCACTTTTAATCTTCATGCCTCTTTACTTCCTCAGTATCGTGGTGCTGCACCAATCAATTGGGCAATTATTAATGGAGAAAAAAAGACAGGAGTCACTACTTTTTTTATCGATGAAGAAATCGACACTGGTAAAATCATTGACTTCAAGTCTATTTCTATAGATAAACAAGACAATGTAGAGACATTGCATGACAAATTGATGACTCTAGGAGCAGAAGTCGTTATAGAGACTGTCAAGGCCATTGAGCAAGCTAAAGTTGAGCCTCAACCTCAAGCCAATACTTCCGAATTAAAAGCAGCGCCTAAGCTAACAAAAGAGAATACAAAAATCGATTGGAAACAAGCTGGGAATGCTATTGTTGACTTTATAAGAGGCTTATCCCCCTTTCCTGTGGCTTGGACTGAACTTACTATAGAAGGTGAGATAAAAAAGATTAAAGTTTATAAGGCTAGCTATGAGCTATCAGACCATCAAAAGGAAATTGGGTCAACACATTTGAATACTGAAATAAAAACAATTGATGTTGCTGTAAAAAATGGATATGTACACCTCGAAGAACTCCAATTTCCAGGAAAAAAGAGGACGGAAGTTAAGGCCATGCTCAACGGAATGGCATGGAAAAGTGATTACCGATTTTGTTAAAATCCATCTCAACCTTGGATTATTTTATAGATATAGAAGAAAAAAGCCTGTTTTTTGCCTATTCAGCAAGGATTTTACGCGCAATCTCTTGCACAGTAATATTTTCCATATAAATTTGTAATGTGTTAATAAAATGTTTAATCAACAAAATTTAAAATTTTCATTATGAACAAAACGAATTTAATTGATGCCATGGCAGAAGATGCTGGTGTTACAAAAGCAGAAGCTAAAAAAGCACTAGAGTCTTTCCTAGAAAACGTAGAAGGTGCTCTTAAGAAAGGAGATCGTGTATCTTTAGTTGGATTTGGATCTTGGTCGGTATCTAAAAGAGCTGCTCGTGAAGGTAGAAACCCACAAACTGGAAAAACTATCAAAATTGCTGCTAAAAATGTAGTGAAATTTAAAGCTGGATCTGACTTGCAAAAAGCAGTCAACTAAGCTTAAGAATTTACATTTATTTAGAAATTAAAGACCTTTCTTACAAAAGGTCTTTTTTTTATTGATAAATTTTTATATATTTAGTTAAATTGTTAAATTATATACGTTCACTATGGGAAAACTTCAACCCAACCGAGGAGATGTTTTAGTATCAGAACCTTCTACGATTGGCGATTTAACCTTTAATCGCTCTGTTATACTCCTAGCCCATCTCGATACTGAAGGTGTAGTGGGTTTTATCCTTAATAAACCTTTAGATTTTGATCTTGAAGAATTGATTCCTGAAATAGAGGAAAATTTTAAAATTTTTAATGGAGGACCTGTAGAACAGGAAAACCTATACTTTATTCATAATGTTCCTGACCTCATTTTAGAAAGCGTAGAAATTAAGGAGGGCATTTACTGGGGAGGCTCGTTTGAAACTATTGTAGAATTGATCAATTCTAAACAAATTACTTCGACTAACATTAAATTTTTCTTAGGCTACTCTGGCTGGGATCTTTTTCAATTAGAAACTGAAATCGATATGCATACTTGGGTCATAGACTCTGAGACTAAGGCGATTGACATTCTCAACTCGCTGAAAGATGGCCAATTCTGGCAAGAAAAAATGAAAAAACTTGGTGGAGATTATCTTATTTGGTCCAATGCGCCTGAAAACCCGAACTACAATTAAATATCTACCAATCTTGCTTTAGCATTCAGCTTTCCAACTAAGTTTCTAGCTACTGTATTGGCATATGTTTTCTTTCTATATTTAGTAATCGATTGAATGCCTTGTATGGCATTGGTAAAGAATATTTCATCTGCCTTTTGAAGTTCAAAAGGAGAAACAGTCTCCTCTTTTAAAGCGAAGTCTTCAGATTTATTGAGTATTTCTATAAGCTGTTTTCTGATAATTCCATTTAAACAACCATCAGATAGTGGTGGTGTTTTTATTACTTTTCCTTTAATAATGAACACATTACCATTGGTCATTTCAATTACTGATTTATTTTGATTAATTAAGAAACAATTATCAAATCCGTTTTCCTTAGCATAGATTCCCGCTAAAATATTTACCAACTTATTGTTTGACTTAATCGTTGAAAGCATCCCAGAGAGCACATAATGATCTTTAAACAACTCCACTTCATAAGGATCATCATTAATTGTGAAAAAAGCAGCATCTAAAGGTTTTACACTTATAAAATAACCAATAGAATTTTTATCGGGTGTATAATAACCACCTGCTTCTCTATGAATATTAATTTTAACGCGAACAGGTGAAGACTCAAGATCATTAGCTTTAATGAGCTCTATAATTTTTTCTTCAAGAAATTCTGGGGAAAAGTCCATAGGAATGACCATTCTTAGAATTCTCATAGACGACATCAATCTAAAGTAATGAGACTCCCAGAACATAATTTTAGAATTAATGACTCTGATGGTCTCAAAGAGACCATCACCATAATTATAACCCCTGTTATTAAGATTTAGAGTTGCTTTATCAGATGGTAAAAGATTACCATTAAAACTTACTTTCATAATGTGTTTGATTTTAAGAGGATCCTAGAATTTGTTTTAAGTCTGATACCATGTTATCCCAAAGCATCTTGCCCTCATCTTCTTCACCCTCTTCAGCAAAATCTGTGATCATCAAAGACACATCTTTAGTGATCTCATCCACTTGGATTTTCATTTCAAAGAAATAATTTAAACCCTCATCTTCATCTTCAGTCCATCTTAACTTGATTCGATCGTCTGCTTTTTTAGAAAGAAGCTTTGCCTCCTCTTCACTCCCTTCCCACATAAATGTGAATAACTCGCCTCTGGAATTCACATTGTCTGCAAACCACTCGCTTAATCCAGAAGGTGTTGAAATATATTGGTATAGCAAAGATGGAGAAACCTGTATAGGAAATTCCATCTCGTATTTTACTTTATCACTCATTGCACTAAATTTTATTTTGAAAAGCAATATATGGATAATTGCGTGAAGTATAAAAACTTTATTTAAAATTATTGTACAATCAAATTTGTTAAAGCAAAAGATAATATTATCTTTGCAAATCTTAAATGGCGTGGTAGCTCAGTTGGTTAGAGCGTCGGATTCATAACTCGGAGGTCACGAGTTCAATTCTCGTCCACGCTACACATAAAACCTCACTATTAGTGAGGTTTTTTTTATATACGTGCTTTTCGGCTAAAGGATTTTAAAAGGGGTATATATTAGCTTAACACTAAACTCTTTATATCAATACTAAAGTACATATAGTCAAGGTTTTAAACAAGATTATATTTAATATTTAAGTGCTTTGAAAATCTTAAATTTAAACTGTGTCGTTTTTAATAGGAGATAAAAAATAAATTTAAACCAACAACTTAAGATTTATTTAAAGCTAACTAGACTTTTTGAATGCCGAATTTTTACTCTTATCTTGGGTTTCTATTTCTTTATCAGATTGTTTTCCAAGCTTTGCTTTAGCTAAAAGTTCTCTATCAAAATGAACACCATCACCATGCATATCAGCTAAATGCAATTCGTTTTCCGCTCTGCCTCCATCTTTCCGAGGTCTAATGCCTTTAAACTTATTAATTGATTCCATAATTTTTTTTATTAAAAATAATATAAATTCACATTTATGCTATCTAATAAAGCGTTAAAAGTTATGCTCATTAATAATTTGATAATTTATTTATTAATTCTTCTAGATTAAATGATTCCTGTTCTCCAGACTTCATATACTTTAAATTATAAACTTCAGATTGCATTTCAGTATCTCCTGCTAAGACCACAAAAGGAATATTCCGTTTATCAGCATAAATCATTTGTTTTTTCATTTTAGCAGCATCGGGATATAATTCAGCGGCTACAGAAGAAGTTCTTAAAGCGTTAACCGCCTTCAAAGCATACAAAGCTTCTTCTTTACCAAAGTTTATAAACAAGACTTTTGTCGATTCTTCTATAGCTTTGGGAAATAAATCCAACTCCTCTAAGACTAGATAAATCCTATCTAGTCCAAATGAAACTCCTACGCCACTCATGTTATTTAGTCCAAAAATACCGGTAAGGTCATCGTATCTTCCACCGCCACCTATCGATCCCATTTTGACCTCTTCTGGGGCAGAAATTTCAAAAATAGCTCCCGTATAGTAATTGAGTCCGCGAGCTAGGGTCACGTCCAAATCCAATTGAGCCGTCTTGAGAGGCATCGACTGTAAGGCCTTTTCTATAAATTCAAGTTCCTGAATCCCCTTTTGCCCTACTTCAGAATCAGAAAGTAAGGATTTTAAAAGTTTAATCTTTGTTGAAAAATCACCTTCAAGGCTAAAAATAGGCTGAATGTTTTTGAGAGCATTTTCAGAAATTCCTTTTTCAAGCATTTCTTTTTTTACGCCCTCCTCCCCTATTTTATCTAACTTATCTAGAGCTACCGTAAAATCAATCAATTTGTCACTTTCTTCAATGACTTCTGCTAGTCCTGATAGGATTTTTCTGTTATTTATTTTGATAGTTACCCCTTTTAAGCCTAAACTTGAAAATACAGCATCATAAAGTTGAATAAATTCCACTTCTTGCCATAAACTATCACTCCCAATCACATCGGCATCGCATTGTAAAAACTCTCTGAATCTCCCTTTCTGAGGCCGATCTGCTCTAAAGACAGATTGAATTTGATAGCGTTTAAACGGAAAGTCTATTTCGTTTTGGTGTTGTACCACATACCGTGCAAAGGGTACAGTAAGGTCGTACTTTAGGGCCTTTTCTGAGATTTGAGTCGATAGTTTCAGGCTATCTTGAGACTTATAAACATCTGAATTTACTTTTCTTAAAAAGTCTCCAGAATTCAATATCTTAAAAATAAGGCGATCCCCTTCATCACCATATTTCCCCATCAAGGTTTCAGAATTCTCGAATGTTGGAGTTTCTATAGGTTGAAAGCCAAAGGTTTTAAAATGCTTTTCAATTGCAGAGATAATATACTGTCTTCTGCTCACTTCAAGTGGAGAAAAATCACGAGTCCCTTTTGGTATTGACGCCTTGCTAGCCATGTGTTGTTCTAAAAATTATAAAAAAACTAAAATATAGTTACTTTTCAACCATACCACTAAAATATTGATAAAGTTTGCCTTTGGTAATGTGTGCTCCTTGTTTAATTAGTGCAAAAATGTCCTTATTTCTGTCCTCACTTAAAGCCTTTCTAGACTGGTAGATGTTTACATCTTCATTCAACAAGCTATCTCTAAGCCATTGGAAACCTTGCTTAGTATTGATATCGACAGTTTCGTTTTGAATTTTAATGCCTATAAGATCTATATGCTGATCTGTAAATTCAAAAAGAAACAACTGCTGTGGAGAGAAATGTTCTAGGTAGTTAACGTTATTCAACACCCCTTCCCAGACCAAATCGCTAAATACATCCAGTTCATCTTCTGCCACCTGCGGTTTGTTGGTCTTGATATCCTCCCATTCTTCATTAGTGATAGATTGGCTTGCCAAGAAATTAATAAATTCTTTTTGCATTTCCTTAAGCTGTTCCTGTGTAAGTCTTTCGTATTTCATATTTGCAAAAATAAAAAAAGATCGGTAGTTAGTCTACCGATCTTCTCTTTGTTCATTGTTTTATTTTAAAAAATATAGCGCAATCCAACTTGCATTCTCCATCTAGAGAGTAAACTTGTGTTAACAACAAAGGTATCTACTCTATTCTCATTGTAAGTATACACGGGTTCGTTGGTCACAGAATCCACTGCCACCCCTACAGGCTGTTGATTAAATGGTTCTTGAACTATACCCCAATCTGAATTCAATAAATTTCCAAAATTCAAAATATCAAGACTTATCTGGGTTGTGTTGATTTTAGTATCGTTAACTTTAAAGTTATAATCTTGAAGTATTTTAATATCCACAATACTTCTCCATGGGGCTTTAGCACCATAACGTCCAAAATAACTTCCTCGATTATCACTCATATAATCGTTATTTTCAATAAAAGTATTAAAAGCCTCAGCTTGTCCAGGACCAGAAAAGGTCATTTGATCCAACTCCTGAACCGTAGGGATATATAGCAAGTCATTTCTATCTGACCCATCATTATTGATATCTCCTCCGTAGGTAAAGTTATAACGTCCACCTTGAGCATATTCTATAAAACTAGACACTGTTGTTTCCCATTGATTACTCTTCCCGTATTCCCAATTTTTGGAAATAACAGCTATAAACCTATGTGTATCTCCATATTTGGAAAAGCCTAACGCATCATTATTGGCGTTTCCTACTGTTGGGTTAAAGGTAAAAGCATCTCCTGTAATTTCAGCTTCTATAGAGTTTACATCTTTAGCATTCAAATAGCTATAAGATGTGCTAATATAGAGACCATTATCAAAAAACTTTTTTAAAGTTCCTACTGCATTAAAAATGCGTCCTTTATTGGAATTTGTAAAGACATACGCATCGTTTTCGCCCTTATCTGCTGCCCTATAAATAGCTCTGCTATCTACGCCTTCCAAAGTTCCTGTTGGCTCTTTGAGTCCCCAGTTTTGAACATGTGCAGCATTAAGGTCTTCCGTATAAGAAATATCTGTACTTGCAATAAGTCCATTTTCAAATTTATAATCTAGTCCAATATTGGTTCTCCAAACTTGCGGAAATTTAAAGTCTGGATCTACGATTTGGAAAAATCCTTGATCGGCTCCACTCACCTGATTACCGATCCAAACAAAAGGTAATCTACCAGTAAATACTCCAGTTCCTCCACGGATTTGAAGGGTTTTATCATTTCTAACATCCCAATTGAAACCCATTCTAGGAGATATTAAAAATTGATCTGTAGGTAATTGAGTTGAATTTAAAGTCGTTTCTGCATTGGTTTCAGGATCAAAATAGACCGTTGTTGGATCCACTGTAGCGCCATTATCGATATCTATATATTCTTGAATCTTCTCATCGGTATCAAAATATAAGGGTTTGTCTAAACGCAAACCGAAGGTTAGCTTGAAATTGTCGGTCATACTCCATTCATCCTGAGCATAAAAAGACAGCTGACCTACATTGGTTTCAGAGAGTCTCCAACCTCCGTCGTTTCCAACACCATTGGCATTTCTAGAATCGAAAGTAGATTGAGCAAAAGCTAGATTTTGAGCAATTACACTTTGGGCACCAGCACTTGCATCTGCTAGAAATGCATTGACAGAAGGATAAGCATTAAAAGTTCCAAAATATCGATTAGGAATGCCAAAGTTGTCATAGCCACCCAAATTAAAGGAGTTATCAAATTCAAATCGTTCAAAAGCCCCACCAATAGTTATCGAATGGTCCCCCACAAAAATATTGACATTATTGGTCACTTGAAAAACTTTCTGTTGCAATTCGTTATTGATAGAAAAAGGTTCGTGTCCAGCAATGATGTAATTGGATCCGTTTCCATCTTGTATGGTAATAGGAGGTGCTGGAGTCGAAAATGGATTTCTAAAGTCATCAAAATAAGTGTAACCAGCTTGAAATTTGTTAGAAACATTGCCAAACGTTGAATTCAGTTCAAATTGAAAAGAATCGAGGTTGTTGTTGATTTCATAGGCCGAATTCTCAAATTGAATAACCGAAGGACTAGGACCTCTAAAGCCTAAAGCTGTTCTGTTAGCTGGAGTATCTTTTGAAGCTTTCAAGAAATTATAGATAAAAGCTGCTTTGTGATTTTGATTGATATTCCAATCCAATTTAATAATTCCCTTGGTCGATTCTGAATTGAAATTAAAGTCTTCAAAACGTCCTGTGTCGTAGCCTAAATCTGACAAAGCTTGAGAAACCGCAATCATATCTGAAGCTAATACTCTAGACTCATTAATAGCTCCTGTACCTCTATTTGGTGAAAATGGAGATCCTAGATCTGTACGATCATCTTTTTCAAAATTGACAAAGAAAAATAATTTATTTTCAACAATTGGCCCTCCAATACTCACACCGTATTGTAGTTGCTCTAGATCTGCTTTGGGAACGTCCTGACCTTCAATTTTACCACCGGTTAAATCTTCATTTCTAAAGAAAGAATATACAGTTCCTTTAAAGGTGTTGTCACCACTTTTAGTCACTGCGTTCACAGAAGCTCCTGTAAAACCAGAAAGTGTAACATCATAAGGTGCTGTAGTTATCTTTATTTGCTCAATAGCATCTAAGGACACAGGCTGCGCCCCTGTTTGTCCACCAGGAGTTGGTGAATCCAATCCAAAAGGATTATTGAAAACAGCTCCATCTAAGGTAAAGTTGTTGAATTGATCATTTCTACCTCCAAAAGAATTTCCACTTGCTGTAGGCTCGAGCCTTGTAAAATCTTGTGCTGATCTGGAAATGGTGGGCAAGCGTTTTAAATCTTTACTCGTTACTTGAGTTGCTGCTCCAGTTCTTTGACTTGAGAACGTAGGATTGTCTGATACGGTAATGGTAACTTCATCTAAGGCATTAGAAGAAATAAGTAAGGTCACTTCAATATTGAAAGTTTCGCCAAGATCTAGGTTGATATTTTCTAAGGTCTCGGTTTCAAAGCCAACATAAGAAATAGCCACTGTATAAGGCCCTCCTATTCTCATGTTATTGATTCTAAATCTTCCATCGATGTTGGTCATTGCCCCGTATACGGATCCTGTGGGGACATGAGTAGCAAGGATGTTTGCTCCAGGAAGCGTAAGGCCAGAATCGTCTTTTACTAAACCAGACATAGTAGAAGTCGTAACTTGAGCCATGCTCACAAAACTGATTAAAAATAAGATAATTAAAAAATAATTTTTTTTCATAATGGATTGTGTTTGAAATTTGATTCATAGGTATAAAAAAAGCTGACTCGATTAGGAGTCAGCTTTTTTTAAGATAATCTTTTTAAAACATTAGTTTTCAGCGATTACTTCGAATGAAAAATCTAATATAACATCTCTATGGAATCTTAGCTTAGCGTCATATTGACCTAAACGTTTGATGTTTCCACCAAGAATAGTAATGAATTTTTTATCGATATCTACTTCGTGTTTCGCTAGGTAATCTTTAAGGTCTGAAGTAGTAATACTACCAAACAATTTATCTCCAGCTCCAGTTTTTGATGTGATCTTAAGGTCAAGCTCTTTTGCTTTGTTAGCTAGAGTTTTAGCCTCATCAATAACTTTCTTCTCTTTATAAGCACGTTGCTTTAGATTTTCTGCCAACACTTTTTTCGCAGAAGGAGTTGCCAATACAGCAACACCTTGAGGAATTAAGAAGTTACGTCCATATCCATTTTTCACGGATACAAGATCATCCGCAAAACCAACATTGTCAACGTCTTTTTTTAGTATAATTTCCATTTTTCTGCCTTTTTATTTTAATAAATCACCTACATATGGCATCAAAGCTAAATGACGTGAACGTTTGATAGCTTGAGAAACCTTTCTTTGGTATTTTAAAGATGTACCTGTTAAACGTCTTGGTAAAATCTTACCTTGTTCGTTTACAAATTCCATCAAGAAGTCGGCATTTTTGTAATCTACATACTTAATACCAGCTCTTTTAAAACGACAAAAACGCGTTTTGCTTTTTGTTTCAATATCTAACGGGGTAAGATACCTAATCTCACCGTCGTTTTTTCCTTTTGATTGTTCTTCAATTGTTGCCATAATTACGCGCCGGTTTTAATTCGTTTAACTCGTTCTTTAGCCCAATCGATAGCATGTTTGTCTAGCTTAACAGTTAGATAACGCATCAAACGCTCATCTCTTCTAAACATAACTTCTAAAGGCTCAATAGTAGGACCTACCACTTCATACTCAAACATGTGGTAAAAACCACTCTTTTTGTGCTGAATTGGGTACGCTAATTTTTTTAGCCCCCAATTTTCTTTGTTCACCATCTTGGCACCTTCAGAAACAAGAAAATCTTCGTATTTCTTCACTGTTTCCTTTATCTGGTCTTCAGATAAAACGGGATTCAAGATGAAAACAGTTTCATAATGATTCATAATTTTACATTTTTGTTTTAATGCCTGCAAAAGTACACTATATTTTGAATACTGCAAACCTGGTTTAAAGTTATATTATCAGGCACTTCTGTTTATTAAAATAAATTCATTCTCTTATCTTTACCTAAATTTTTAATTTATGATAAACACCTATATAGACCATACCTTATTGAATGCTGAGGCTACTTTAGTACAAATACATAAGTTATGCGACGAAGCCATTGCTTATAAGTTTGCAACGGTTTGCATCAACCCTAGTTATGTGAGTGCCGCCGCAAAGATTTTAGAAACGACAGACGTTAAAGTCTGCACCGTAGTAGGATTCCCCCTTGGTGCGACCTCTACGAAATCTAAAGTTGAAGAAGCCAAACAAGCCCTAAAAGATGGTGCCTCAGAAATTGATATGGTACTTCATCAAGGGCAATTAAAAAGTAAAGAATTTCAATATGTTGAAAACGATATACGAGCTGTCAAAAATTGTATTGGAACTCATACCTTAAAAGTGATCTTAGAGATCTGCAATCTTACAGATGAAGAAATTGCCGAAGCTTGCCAGATAGCTGAACGAGCTGGAGCTGACTTTGTGAAGACTTCTACTGGATTTGGCAGTCATGGAGCTACGCTAAAGGCTGTACAAATTATGAAGGAAAACATCTCAAGTCGAGTTCAGATTAAAGCATCTGGAGGCATCAGGGATTCTAAGACCGCTCAACAATACATAAATATAGGTGTAACAAGAATTGGAGCTTCCTCTGGAATTGCTATTGTAGAAGGAACGTCTTCATCCACTAATTACTAAAAATCAAAAAAATGAGTGTACATATTAATGCCAAAAAAGGAGAGATCGCAGAAACTATACTCCTACCTGGTGACCCTTTAAGGGCAAAATGGATTGCAGAAACTTACCTAGAAAATATCAGTTGTTATAACAAAGTTAGAGGAATGCTTGGGTACACTGGCACTTATAAGGGACGTAAAATATCTGTACAAGGCACCGGTATGGGTATTCCGTCTATAAGTATTTATGCCCATGAGTTAATTACGGAATTTGGAGTGAAAAACCTCATACGTGTAGGAAGTGCTGGAGCAATAAAACAGGACGTGAAAATGGGAGATGTTATTATTGCTATGGCGGCGTCTAGTTCGTCTTCTTTAAACAGAAACCGATTTAATGGTGGAGATTTTGCTCCAACCGCTAGTTTTAATTTATTTGATAAAGCGATAAAGACTGCTAGAGATCAAAAGATCTCATTTAAAGCAGGAAATGTCTTGTCATCAGACTTTTTCTATACAGACGATCCTTTGGATCATGAAAAATGGGCTGCCTACAACGTCCTTTGTGTGGAGATGGAAGCCGCTGGTTTGTATTCCATAGCCGCCAAAAACAACGTCAATGCTCTAACTATTTTAACAATCTCTGATTCTTTGATTACTGGAGAACAAAGTACAGCACAAGAAAGAGAATCTACATTTAATAACATGATAAAAATAGCCTTAGAGCTTGGATAGTAAAGATTCGGATTTACAAATTTTAAAGCAATATCAAGGATTTTTGAAAACTGGAATGATGGTAAATCAACTTCCAGAGACAAAGATCCTTGCAATGGAACGCACTATAAGTCCAAAAATTACACCTTTAGAAGTTTTTCCTTTTGAACTGGCTAGAACCTTCAGCTTTTTGGGAAAGCGCGCTGAAGTATTTTTTCAATCATATCTGAAACAGTCTAGACGTTATAGGGAAATTGCTTACAGTCTTCAAATCATAAAAGACAAGATAACTCTTGGTGAATTCGATTTTATCTGTTTTGATAATGACACTAATAAAGTTATTCATGTAGAATTAGTGAACAAAATTTATTTATTTGATGATGGCCTTCACGAAGATCCAGATTTTTGCTGGATAGGCCCTAATAGAAGCGACCGATTTATCGATAAAGTAGAAAAATTAAAAGCCAAGCAGTTTCCTTTATTGTACCATCCAGATGCTGAAGCCACTTTACATGAGCTTGATCTGGACCCGTGGAAAATTCAGCAAAGACTATGCTTTAAAGCGATCTTATTTTTACCCGAAAATGGTCATATAAGGTTCCATAAGACCAATCTCAATTGCATTTCTGGCTACTATTATACCTTGGATGAGTTTTTAGACAAGCCCTGGAAAGATCATAAATTTTATATACCCAAAAAAATCAATTGGTTTCTAGATGAAAGTCAACATACCCTTTGGAACTCTTATTCCAAAATTTTAATACAGCTTCAATACTTGGTAGAGCAAAACCAATCTCCTATGCTGTTCAGAAAAGACGAGAAGGAAAACACATTTAAATGTTTTGTGGTCTGGTGGTAAATTATAGTTGCATTTCGATCACTTCTTCTGCTTGCATTTGTTCGATGGTCTGCTCTCCTATTCGATAGCGAATTAATCGAAGAGTTGGAAGGCCTACTTTAGCAGTCATTTTTCTTACTTGTCTAAATTTTCCTTCAGTAAGTGTAATAGAAAGCCATGAGGTAACTCCATGATCGTTTTCATCTCTAATATCTTTAGCACGTTTTGGTAAATCTTGAGGTGGTTCTATCAGTTCAACTTGACAAGCCAATGTCTGGTAAGGTTTACCATAAATACTAATCTCTAAGCCTTGAGATAATTTTTCAACATGCTCTTCCCTTGCAATACCATCCACTTGTACCCAATATTCCTTTTCTATTCCAGAGGAGGTAATATGATGGCTAAATTTACCATCTGTTGTCAAAAATAATAAACCTTCAGAGTCTTGATCCAATCGACCCACCGACATTATTCCTTCAGGAAAATCGCTAAGCTCACCTAATAATCTCTTATTTTTGCGTCGCTTTTGGTTATAAACAAATTGACTTAACATGCCGTATGGTTTAAAAATTTTATAATAAGCCATTCATATAAATTTCAATAATTATATTTAAGCAAAAATACATTAAGAAGTATGATAGATCAAATAAAAAGAAACTACGGACATATATTTGAAGAGGAGTTGATTCAAGAAATCAATGAGGTTGGGATCATAAAATCTATTGAAGCTGGAGGAGAATTGATTCGCCCTGGACAGTACATGAAGGCTATGCCATTATTACTAGACGGTGTTATAAAAGTGATGCGTGAAGACGACGATGGTTTTGAACTTATGCTATATTTTTTAGAAAAAGGAGAAACCTGTGCTATGACTCTCTCTTGCTGTACTGGTTCTGCCATTAGTGAAATAAAAGCTGTAGCAGAAACCGATTCAGAGTTATTAATGATTCCTATTGAAAAGATGGAAGAATGGTTGGGAAAATACAAATCTTGGAGAAACTTTATTTTTAATAGCTACCATGAACGCTTAATGGAGGTTCTTGAAACAATAGATAATATAGCCTTTAAAAGAATGGATGAGCGTTTGTTAGACTATCTTAGAAACAAGTCCAAACACTATGTTGATTCAGAGATTAAAATAACCCATCAAGATATTGCCTACGACCTACATACAAGTCGTGTTGTTATTTCAAGACTTTTGAAACAACTTGAAAAGATCAACAAAATCAAACTTAGCAGGAATTCTATTAAATTACTAAACATTGGATAGTGAGTAACTTTTGTTACTGTCTCTTTTGATTAAATGCCGTTTATTTGTTTAAAATTTAATGACTCCTTTTAAAATACTATTTGATATATTCAAAACAGAAATGTTTACTATTGAATTTATTATGAAGAGATTAAAATTAAACAATTAGATAAAAACATGACAACTACAGCGGTAATACAGAATTTGAAATGCGGTGGATGTGCCCATACAATTGCAAAAAATCTACAAACTTTAGAAGATGTTTCTCGACTAGAAGTAGATGTTGAAAACGAAAGAGTTTCTTATGATTACAACAATCCATCTACAGTAAGCCTAGTCGAAGAGAAGCTTAAGGTTTTAGGATATCCTATAATTGGAAACTCTAATACCTATTTCAATAAAGCTAAATCTTTTATAAGTTGTGCTACTGGAAAATTAAATCAATAATTTAAAAAAAAATCAGTTATGACAGTTAAACAATATAACGACAAACCCTTATCACATTTATCTTACGCTATAGTAAGCGATGGAAAAATGGCACTTGTAGATCCCGCTAGAGATCCGCAACCTTATTATGACTATGCAGAAGAGCAAAAAGCAAAAATAGTTGCTGTCTTTGAGACGCATCCTCATGCTGATTTTGTGAGTAGTCACCTGCAAATACATCAAGAAACTGGTGCTACGATTTACGTTAGTAAATTGGTGGGTGCAGATTATCCGCACCAAAGTTTTGATGAAGGTGAAGAACTTAAAATGAATGATATCACTTTTAAATGTATCCACACCCCAGGACATTCTCCAGATGGAATAAGCATTTATGCTGAAGATAAAGCCACTACTAAAGAGGCTATTTTTACAGGAGACACCCTTTTTATTGGGGATGTAGGCCGACCAGATTTAAGAGAAAAAGCAGGAAATATGACTGCTAAGCGAAAAGAACTGGCGCAGGATATGTATAAAACAATGACTACCAAATACAATCACCTATCCGATAATGTATGGGTCTATCCTGCTCATGGAGCTGGAAGTTTATGCGGTAAAAACATGAGTACAGACACCACCAGTACATTAGGTAACGAACGTATAGGTAACTGGGCTTTCCAAGAGCAAACTGAAGAAGAATTTGTTGGTGAAATCTTGGATGGACAACCATTTATTCCCTCTTACTTTGGGCATAATGTAGATATCAACAAAACTGGAGCTGGTGCATTTAGGAAGTCTATTTCTGATATTCCTGTTCACCTAAACGTGGAATCTTTTGATGCAGATGCACCAATCATAGATACTCGTCCCCAAGCCGTTTATAAAGCCAACCATTTGCCAAAAAGCTTCAATATCATGGCTAGGTCTGAGAATGATAAAATTGAAACTTGGATTGGATCTATAGTCCAACCTAACGAAGAGTTCTATCTAGTATTAGACTCTATTTCAGACTACGATGAAATTCTGTCTAGAATTGCTAAAATAGGATACGAATCTCAAGTAAAAGCGGTCTTAACGCTTGGCCTAGTAAATTTTGAATCTTCTAATGATTTAGATTACACAGATTTTAAACAACATCCAGATCACTATACCATTATAGATATCCGGAATGTAAGCGAATTCAAAGAATCTCAAAAATTTGATTCCGCCAAGAATTTCCCTCTTAACGAATTAAGAGCTTCAGCTAAAAATATTCCAACAGACAAGCCTATTATGGTCCACTGTGCTGGAGGATATAGAAGTGCTGCGGGAAGTAGTATTATAGAATCTATCTTGCCTAAAGCTAAAGTTTACGATTTAAGTGAACGTATTAACGATTTTGACTAAATAGATTTATAATTCATTTATATTAAAGGTTGGTGAATTCTCACCAACCTTTTTTTTATGGTATTTTTGTAAATATGAATAAAAGTATATTTTACCTCGGTCTTATGTTAGCTTTAATTGGCTGTATGCAACCTTTAGAAAAAACCAACAATAAACAAACTTTTTTAGTTCAAGGGAGTATCAATGGGGATTTTGAAGACTACATCTATATCCGTTTTAATGGTGCTCTAGACAGTGCTGAAGTGATTAATAATAGCTTCCTGCTTGAAGGAGAAGTATCCTCTCCAAAAGCCTTTCAATTCGAATTTGATTCGATCTCTACCTCAGATGTTTTTTATTTAGAAAACGACACACTTCTTTTCGATATTCTTATTGATGAAGAAACCATAGACGGCCAGAATTTCAAACTCTTCGAAACTATGCAAGTAAGCGGAGGTAAAACTCCAACTCTGAAAAAAGAAATAGAAACCTACTTCAAATCTTTTTCTAAATCCAAGAAGAACAGAGATGCTCTATTCGCTAAAATGGACAGTTTGATTAAAAAGTATCCAAATCATGATTATTTAGGAAAGGTCCTTTCACAAATAGCAATGGAACAAAATTTACTATTTAATGACATCAGAATGTTATATTCTAACTTGGATGTTGATGAGCTGAACCCAAATGATGTCGCTATTTTAGAAAATTACCAAGACAAACGAAAAGCATTTCAAATAGGAAGTGAGATTCCTAACTATGAATTAGTATCTATTGACTCTAAAGCAGTTGAATTCAAATCCCATTTATCTCAGTATACCCTGATTCAATTTTGGAACAGTTGGTGCGAGAAATGCAGACTTCAAAACAATACCTTAAAGGAAATCTACGAAAAATATAATTTTAAGAACTTTGAAATTATAAGTATATCTTTAGATACCAATCAAGAGGATTGGACCTCTGCGGTTATGGAAGACTCTACACCTTGGGAGTCCTATCGGATTGAAAAAGGCTTTACTGGTAAAATGGCTTCTAATATGGGGATTATTCATCTCCCACAGTATTATCTAGTCGATGAGAAGGGTAGAATTATTGAAATCAATTTAAGTACAGATGAGTTAGATACAATTTTATCTGCTTTGTTATACTAAACTAAATTCAAAAACGTTATTGTAAAAACCTTTAATTATGAAAAATGTTATAAAAAGTGTTATCATAGTATTTGTTTTCTTTTGTTCATTTCAGCTTAGCGCTCAAAGTTTAGATTTGGGAATCAAAGGAGGTATTAACTATGCATCATTATCAAATTTAGATTCTGACGCTAGGTTAGGCTTTACAGGAGGTGTTTTCGTTGGGGCCCGTTTCAACACCCTAGGACTTCAGGCAGAAGTTCTTTTTTCTCAACAAGGTGGTCGTCTTAATCAAAAAGATATCGAAACGGATTACGTCTTGGTTCCTGTTCTCGCCAAATTGCACTTCCTAAGAATTTTTAATTTACAGTTTGGTCCACAATTTAGCTATCTTTTGAATGAGTCAGATATCTTAGAATCCGAAAAGGTAGACATTTCTGGAGCCGTTGGAGTGGGTTTGAGCTTGGGTTCTGGAATTCGTGTAGATGCCAGATATAATTTTGGATTTACAGATGCCGTTGCCTTCGACGGTGCATCAGGAAAAAATAGATTTATTTCTCTGGCTCTGGGATATTCTTTTTTATAAGTTTAGCTTGAATAACCTCTTGATTTTCGTCAATAGTTAATCTGAGCATCTTATAATTGGGATGCGTAAAAATAAGCTCGTCTCCCCTGTTTCTGGTATTTATCCTAAAGGAGCCGTTGGAATTCGTTTTGGAATTTAGATCGGTACCCATAACCTGTACCAAGACATTTTCCAAAGGTTCATCAGTTTCAGTTGTGACTTTGCCATCGACGAGTTGACTATCGCTTCCACAAGATAAAAATGCAAAGGACAGAAGAACAAAAACAATTTTTTTCATAGTATTATTGTAATAATTTTGATATTCATAATTCTTATGAAACGAATATACATTTTCCTTTTCATCTTCTCTTTTTCCTTAACAATGCAATCACAAATAGTGAACGCTAATCGAGAAACATTTAGTAGAGCAGATACTTTGAGAGGCGGTTTACGCCCGGAACGCACAAGTTTTGATGTCCTCTCTTATACCTTGGATATTAAGGTAAATCCAGAAAAAAGATATATTCAAGGTTTAAATGAGATTGAGTTTGAAGTCAAAGCTCCGACCAAGCGTATTCAATTGGATTTGTTTCAAAATATGCAGATCGACTCTATTATTTCAAAAGGTAAATCTCTAAGTTATGAAAGAGAGTTCAATGCGGTTTTTATCAATTTCAATAAGCGGCTTCAAAAGTCATCTGTCCAACGCCTCAAATTTTATTATTCTGGATATCCAAGGGTTGCGAAAAACGCTCCTTGGGATGGTGGTTTTGTGTTTTCTAAAGATAGGAATGATAAGCCATTTATAGGCGTAGCTGTTCAAGGAACAGGAGCGAGTTTATGGTATCCTAATAAAGATCACCAAAGCGACGAGCCTGAGTCTGTTGACATAAAAGTAGCTGTGCCCAATGGGCTTATAAATGTTTCCAACGGAAGGTTAATTGCTGAAACAGCCTTAGAAGACGATTATACGCAGTGGCATTGGAGAGTAGAACAACCTATCAACAATTATAATATCACGTTGAATATTGCTGATTATGTTCATTTTGAAGACCAGTATAAAGAATTGTCCTTAGATTATTATGTTCTAAAAGAAAATTTGGACAAAGCAAAGCAACAGTTCCAACAAGTTCAACCTATGATGGATTGTTTTTATGAAAAATTTGGAGAGTATCCTTTTCAAAAGGACGGTTATAAATTAGTGGAAACCCCTTATTTAGGAATGGAACATCAAAGTGCTGTAGCTTATGGAAATGGCTACCAAAATGGATATTTGGGCACTGACCTCTCCAAAACTGGTATTGGGCTAAAGTGGGACTTTATTATTATTCATGAATCTGCCCATGAGTGGTTTGGAAATAGCGTTTCTGCAGCAGATATCGCAGATATGTGGATACATGAAAGCTTTACAGCCTATGCAGAATCTGTTTTTGTTGAATGCGAGTTTGGTAAAAAAGAAGCGATAAGGTATTTATACGGCCTTAGAGGTATTATAGCGAACGATAGGCCTATAATAGGCAAATATGGAGTGAATCATGAAGGCTCCGGAGATATGTACTACAAAGGGGCTAATATGTTGAATACTTTGAGAAGCGTTGTTAATAATGATGAAAAATGGTGGAGCTTACTAAAAGAATTTCACGAAACGTTTAAGTATCAAACCATCCATGCCAATGATGTTATCAATTTCTACAACAGCAGGACCAAACTCAATCTCAAACCTATTTTCGAACAATACCTTAACTACGCTTCTATTCCTGAATTACAACTTAAATTTGACAAGAATAAAACGCTATATCTACGATGGAAAACCGATGTTGAAAATTTCAAAATGCCTATTGATTTTCAAAATGCAAAAGAAGGTAATTTATCAAGAGCCCTCATAGACAACAATTGGAAAAAGATTAAGGTAGAATTGGAAGATCTTGGAGACTTGGCTATCAATAAATATGGATACTATATAAGGATTAGCCAAGTGGAATAAGAATGGTGTCTACTCCATCAATTTTTTTAAGGTCTTTTGACGATTAATTTTACCAGAAGAAGTTTCTTCAAACTTTTCTATGAGATAAACATTTTTAGGCTTTTCATATTTATCAAATGTCTTTAATTTTTTAACGGCCTCTTTTAAGTCGCTTAAGAACTTTTCATTTTGGGGAGCTTCTACAAACAAAACCACTTGTTCACCCAAAGAATCATCTGCTAATCCTGCAATAAAAAAACGCTGAGTAATACGTTTTTGAAGTTTTTCTTCAACAGATTCTGGAAATATTTTAACACCCCCAGAATTGATGATGTTATCTAACCTTCCTTTCCAATAGAACTTTTTAAAGGTTAAAACATCAACGATGTCATTCGTCTGAAGCTCTTCTTCTAAAATTTTCGGGGCTTTTATAATAAGACAATTATCCTCGTTTTTTGAAACGCTTACGTTTGGTAAAGCTTTAAAAGGACGCTTTTCTTTATTATCTTTTTTAGGATTTAGCCTCCTGGCTGCAATGTGAGAAATGGTTTCTGTCATCCCATAAACTTCAAAAACTTTGGTAGGTATACCTTGGATTAAACCAATAAGATGTTCAGAAACGGTGCCACCGCCAACAATTAATTTTTTAATTAAATGCAACCTCCCTAAAGAATAGTCCATTTGAAAGGGAGTCATAGCACAAAAATCGTAGGTTTTAAAAAGATTATCTAGGGGGTTGGATTTAGGCTCTACAATGTCCAAATCCCATCCTAAAATCATTGCTCGAACCAACATCATTCTGCCACCGATATAATCTGCAGGTAAGCAAAGTAATGCTGTGGTGCCGTCTTTTACTTTGAAGAATTTACCTGTAGCTAGGGCACTGTTAACCATTTTTTGTTTGTCTATATAATAGATTTTAGGATCTCCAGTAGACCCAGAAGTTCTTACTTTAATTGTATCGTAATCATCATTAAGCCAATCGATTAAAAAATCTCCAATTTTTTCTTCAAAAGCCTCACCTTCTTTTACATAACTATAAGCGACAGAATACAAATCATTTCTATCGAAATGAATCCCATTAATTTTAAAATTAGGATGGATTGCTAGAGGAGTATCGACCATTATAGTGTTGTATTTGTGATATCAATACTAGATATTATTAAAACAATAATCAATATTAAAATGTTAAATTTACATTATCGTGTTGATTCAGGCAAAATCACCTTTCCAAAAAGTTTAGATTTCCAGTTTTTCCATTTATAAACTTTAGCCATTACCAATAAATAAATAGGATAAACGATAAGAACTGGAAAAAAGACATCAAAACCTACCATAGGTTCTTCCGTATAAATCAAAATTGACTCTGTCTGAAAAGCAGTCCAGTCTGCGGTAACCAGCAAAGCTGTAATTAAATTATTCCCGGCGTGATAACCAATTGATAGTTCTAAACCTTCATCCATTAGCGCCATAATTCCCAAAAGAAAACCAGTACCAATATAACTTACCATAATGATATACCCGAGTTTTCCAACTTCTGGATTTCCAAGATGTAGAAGTCCAAACCCCAGTGAGGTTGCTATAAGAGGTAACCATCGGTTTTTAAAAATAACTCCTAAACCTTGCATAAAATACCCTCTGAAATAAAGCTCTTCAAAAGTGGCTTGAATAGGCACCATTATAATACCAATGATGGCTAGAATGATAAATTGATCCCATTTAAAGTTCCATAAATAGTCATCTGGATTAATCACATAGTCCAAAATAGTCATAATTACTATAAAAAAACCAACGATGCTAAACCCGAATGCAACGCGCTTCCAGTCAAATCGTGCTCTGGTGGTTAAGAGGTCTTTAAATTTCTGGTTGTGTAAAAATCTTACTATAAGCCAAACTCCAAAAAAACCAACAGCAAAAGAAAACAACATCAAGAAAAAAGTGAGGTTGGAGTCTAACGTACCCATTTGTACTTCATAATTACCAATTTCGGAAACACCCTTTCCTTCTGCCGTCAATTTATATGTAACAGCAGCTAAAAAAGGGATTGACCCCACTTGCCAAATGATGAATATTAAAAATGCGCCTACCAGATATCTCCACCATTCATGATATCCTTTTGATGCTAATGCGATGTAATCTTTCATAAATTGAATTTATTTTCCCAAGGGTGTTCTGGTTTGTACTTGATTTTTTCTCCCTCTATCGTTAAGGGACTTTTCATATTATTTGTATAAAGGCTTCCAGTTCCTAAGCCTTGAGGCATTTCATTGTGCTGCATAAATGTAAATTGCGAAATCGCATTTAGCCCGATATTACTTTCTAAGGCGCTAGTCATCCACCATTTTATATGGTGTTTATTTGCCAAATCTATCCATTCCTGTGAGCCCTTAAAGCCACCGATAAGACTAGGTTTTAAAATAATATACTGAGGTTGTATGGTTAGTAAAGCTTTTTCCTTTTTTGTTACATCCTTAATGCCAATTAATTCTTCGTCTAAAGCAATTGGTAAAGGTGTTTGTCTACATAAGTCTGCCATAGACTCCCATTGTCCTGCGGCAATAGGCTGTTCGATACTATGTAAATTAAATTCACTGAGTTGCTTTAATTTTTCTAAAGCAGAATCTTTAGAAAATGCACCATTCGCATCTACTCTCAATTCGACTTCTGACGCTGAAAATTCACTACGGATGTACCTCAACAAGTCTAATTCTGATGTAAAGTCGATAGCACCAATTTTAAGCTTAATACAGCTGAAACCTTGTTTGATTTTCTCTTGAATTTGAGATTTCATAAAGGACTTCTCGCCCATCCAAATCAATCCGTTAATGACCATTCCCTTTTTTCCATCAGTAAATTCTGAAGGAAAAAGAACATAAGGGTTTGAAGAAGAAAAAGAGTTGAACGCCATTTCTAGACCAAATTGAATAGAAGGGTAATCTGCTAATTTAAGATATAAAACATCTAAGCCTAAATGGATATTTTCACACACCCAATGAAGAGTTGCTTCATACTCTTCTATAGGATCAATACTCAATCCGTTTAGAAGTCCACACTCACCTATTCCATACTTAACATCGTTCTCAAATTTGATAAACCAAGAGTCTTTTGTTTTTAAAACTCCTCTTGAGGTTCCGCTTGGTTGTTTGAAATTCAATGTATGTTTAAAGTAAGTTGCTTTCATCTTCAAAATTTGCATAAAAATAAAAAAAAGCCATCGTCTTCATAACGGCTTTTTCATAATAATTAAGAAACCTTAATTAATTGATGATAAGTTTTTTGGTTATCACTTTGGAATTACTCATAACTCTTACGAGATAAACACCAGCACTCAACTTCAATGTTATTCGATCTCCAGAGTTTACTTTAGTCTCCAAAACTTTTTTACCTGTTATTGAATACATTTGAATAATAGAGTCATTTGAAATTCCTTGAAGCTCAATATAACTTGAAGCAGGATTAGGATAAATCGATATCTGTTCTGTACTGTTTTGAGTTACTGAAAGGGATTGATTCCAAACCTCCCCTTGATTATTTCCCCAGATATAACTTGCTAGCTCTGGATAATCTATAAAGGGGTTTCTATTGTTTTGCCAAGTATACGCTATATTATTCCTGTTCATTTCAAAATCATCCACAGGATCGTCTAGATGCCATTGCAATAAGGTTTGTAAATCGCCAAGCTGACCAGTACTATCTGGAAATCCATCTACGACCGAAAGATCATTAAAGCGTATAGATAAATAAAATACAGCTCGTGCTACGTCTCCTCTAAAACTGCCTTGAGTTCCTTCGGGTCCTATATATTCTCCAAAATGTTGGTTACCTCTTGAACTATTCTCGTTAGCATCTGTGGCTCTGAGTCCATGAGCATCAGAATTAGCATGTCTTAAGGAATCCGCATTGGTCACCCACCATTCATTAATTCCTGTAGCAATTTCATCATCTTCTATACTAAAAAAACCACCCCTAGACCTAGGATATATATGCTCTCTGTTCCAAAATCCAGTTCCTGATGAACTAAGTTGATATAGGTATTTGGGTCTAGACTCTTCTCTGTAGGCTAACCAGACTTCGTTGCTATTCATCGGGCTTTGATCAGCAGATTTAAGAATATCAATAATATCTGCATAGGTATGAATTTTAACCACTCCTTCTTCTGCAATGATATCTTGAATAGCCTGACTTAGATTAGGACCAGATTCTCCATTTAAACTTCCGAAATAATGAGTTGGTCCCGTGGGCTCAACTTTATCGAAAGTTGGATGAATAGGAGTTCCCCAATCGGCAATAGTAAAATCATTATCAATGGCAATAACTTGAATAAAGTTACTATTCAAAATATAGGGCTCGTCAAGAATATCAACCGCTATGGAGATAAACTCATCGCCTTCGTCTACCTCATCATCAACTAAACTAATAGCTACAGAACCTGAGTTTGTGCCTGCAGAAAGAGTGACAGAGGTCTGTCCGGTATAATCCTCTTCAGTAAACCCTCCGTTGATCAAACTGAAAGTAATCATAATCTCCTCCGTCAACTGTTCTGAAGTTTCAAAATCAATTGTAAAGCTATCACCTTCAGTGACAAGATTGGAACTTGGTTTGACGTCTATAAAAACAGGAGTTATTCCACTTCCATCATTTGGTATTCTAGGAGTTGGTGTGCCAACAAACCAGGATCCGTCAAAGTTTCTTTGCATGGATTCTGAGTCCGAATTACCATTCACATCTTCGTCTATTTGTTCGGTTTGTGCAAGGAGATTTAATAAATCTTGATCTACTGGATCACTTGTCCCATAAACTAAGGCATCTACAAGATTATCTATAGTGGCGAGAGTTCCCTCTTCAAAATCTTCCACACTGGCCCTATACACAGCAACAGCATCTGCACCATTTTGAATGAAATTTTTAAACAATAGATAGTTAGGACTTGGAGTAAGTTCAGGTCCACCTAGCACAAATAATCCGTTAAAGTCAGTCACAAAACCATCAAGACTCAAAGCAAAGTAACTAGAGTCCGCTCCAGAACTGGATCCATTAAAAAGAACGAGAACATACCCATCCAAAGGTGACTCTACAACTTGAGTTCTCAACTCTATAAATTCTTGAGTATCTACGCTAGGCGTATCACAATCTACTTCGTTTATTATAACTTCTTGAGAAAAGATAAACTGACTCCATAAACAGAATACTAAAAAAGTAATTTTGTTCATCACATGTTTTAAACAAAGATAACTAAGTTTTCCCTTATCATCTGAAATTCAGATAACTATGTGATTAATTTTAAATACAAAAGCTCTCTACAGAATTGTAGAGAGCTTTTGTATTTAAAAAAATAGCTTAATGTTATCTAACCAATTTTTTATACTTAATTCGTTTTGGCATTAAATCACCGCCCAAACGTTTTTTCTTATTTTCCTCATATTCACTAAAGCTACCTTCGAAAAAATAAACTTCAGAATTACCTTCAAAAGCAAGAATATGAGTACAAATTCTATCTAGAAACCATCTGTCGTGAGAAATAACTACGGCACACCCTGCAAAATTTTCTAAACCTTCTTCCAATGCTCTAAGTGTGTTAACATCTAAATCATTGGTTGGCTCATCCAAAAGCAAAACATTACCTTCTTCTTTCAACGTCATTGCTAAATGAAGTCTGTTACGTTCTCCACCAGATAATTTGTTGACTTTCTTATTTTGTTCGCTACCATTAAAATTAAAACGGCTTAAATAAGCTCTAGAATTAACTTTCTTACCGCCCATCATAACTAGTTCTTGTCCTTCACTAAAGTTTTCCCAGATGGATTTATCTGGATCAATATTAGAGTGAGCTTGATCTACGTAAGCAATTTTAGCAGTTTCACCAACTACAAATTCACCCTTATCAGGTTGAATTTCATCCATTATCATTTTAAAAATAGTCGTTTTACCAGCACCATTGGGGCCAATTACTCCAACAATACCAGCTTGAGGAAGTTTGAAATTTAAGTTGTCATACAATAACTTCTCATCAAACCCTTTGCTTACTCCACTGGCATCAATTACATTGTTACCTAAACGCGGTCCATTAGGAATATAGATTTCAAGTTTTTCATCAAGTTTATCTTGGTCTTGACTCATTAACTTATCATAATTATTCAATCTAGCTTTTTGTTTAGATTGTCTCCCTTTTGGAGCCATTTTAACCCATTCTAACTCACGCTCCAATGTTTTTTGACGTTTGCTGGCTTGCTTATTTTCTTTAGCCATTCGCTTAGATTTTTGATCTAACCAAGACGAATAGTTTCCCTTCCAAGGAATACCTTCTCCTCTATCTAGTTCCAAAATCCAACCTGCTACATTGTCCAGAAAGTATCTATCGTGAGTCACTGCGATGACAGTTCCCTTGTATTGTTGCAAATGATTCTCAAGCCAATGCACAGATTCTGCATCTAAGTGGTTAGTTGGCTCATCGAGAAGGAGAACATCTGGTTCTTGAAGAAGTAAACGGCATAAAGCTACACGTCGCTTTTCTCCACCAGATAAATTTTCGATTTTTTGATCGGAAGCGGGTGTTCTTAAAGCATCCATAGCTACTTCAAGCTTATTATCGAGTTCCCAAGCATTGGTAGCATCAATTTTATCCTGAAGTGCTGCTTGACGATCCATTAATTTTTGCATCTTATCCGCATCTTCGTATATCTCTGGTAACCCAAAATCATCGTTGATTTTGTTGTATTCATCTAAGATCGCTACCACATCAGAAACTCCTTCTTTTACAATTTCTAGCACTGTTTTTTCAGGATCTAGTTCGGGTTCTTGCTCAAGATATCCTACGGTATAGTCTTGGGAAAAAATGACATCACCACGGTAGTTTTTTTCGATTCCTGCAATGATTTTCATCAAAGTGGATTTTCCAGAACCATTAAGTCCTAAAATCCCAATTTTTGCACCGTAAAAAAAACTTAAATATATATTCTTTAAAACAGGCTTATCTTCACCTGGATATGTTTTGGATACTCCCGACATGGAGAATATCACTTTTTTATCATCTGCCATTATTTATCTTTTTCTTTATTAAACTCTTCCTTTTAGGGCATTAAATACCCAAGCTATAGCAAAAAAACCAATGCCTACGGAGGCAAAGCCCCATCCTGCAATTTCATTATACCTGAACGCTCCTAGAGCAATTAGTCCTAAGCCTACAATGATCATAATAAAAGTAGCCCAGGCTAAAACAGTATTCTTATTCATACCTTATCTTTTTATAATCTGCTAATTTACAAAAACGATTTTAAATCCTATTTGACAAGCCTTAACTATATTGATAATTTCTAAGATAAACACAAATAATTTTACCTTTACCAATCTAAATTCTTCTGTAAACATTTATAAAGTGCTCTATTGAAGTGCTCACCATGTCCTTTTTTTGCAAATAATTTCTGATTTAATTCTAATTCTATTCCGATATATTGCTCTTGAAACTCCTGCCTTAAACTAGTTGTAAAGCCATCTGCTTTGCCCAAATAGGGATAATTCATTCTTATTCTTTGGTCTGGTAAATGAGCATTTAAGTCCTTTTTAAAATACATCGCCCATTTTTTTTCTTCAGATCTTCTGGGATCGTAGAGCAGACCCACCTCTGTATTTCTTGTGTCCCCATCCAAGACTGGTGTAAAACTGTGTACCGACAGATGCAACACAGACTCTCCCTCTTCAATATAGCTCTGTATTTTCTTCTGAATCCCTTCTCGATATGGCTTATAATAGTCTTCTATAAGTTCTCGCTTTTCTTCTTCACTAAATGATTTTGAAATACTAGAAAAAAGTCGAGAATGATGAAGAGATCTATTCACTTCTATCAAAAGCCGACTCCAGCGATAATACGATGAAAATGTAGCTAGAGGTTTGAGGTTTTTAAATATACTGAACGCTCCAAGATCATATCCTTGATGTGTTTCTAATCTTTGCTTGAATTCGGAAAAATAAGATCTATATTTTTTTGGTAAAGCATTATTTGCATGCTCACAAGTCAAGACCAATTTCAAGGTTGAAAAAGTTGATTGGTAGATAAACAATTTTCGAGTTGTTTATAGACCCGTAAAATATTGACCTCAGAATAATCATCTTGGATAGCTTCTAAAATTCTCGTTGACAAACTCCCGTTTTTAAGAATAAGACCAATAGCATCTTGGTGTCGCTTGTCCATGCGGTGACTCACCCTTTCAAACAAATGAGTCCATATAGCACTAACTTGCATAGACTCCGAATTAATGCCAAGTACCTTTAAGTATTTTTCATTAGCTACTGTAGCTCGCTCAGCTTGATATATGGTGGTTTCCAAAATGTCAAACAAGTCATTTTCATGCCACGACTTTTGGTCAATAAGACTAGAATAAACTTCATCGACTAACTCCTTTAGAACCTCTACAATAAAACAGCTGATAGATATATCTACCAACGGACATTCCTGTAAATCTAGAACTCGAATTTCAATAGCATTCCTATCAAATCTAGCAATGGCTCCCCTGGAATTTAAAAAATGATGCTCCAAGATATTTTCTTTATCGTAAGGTGCTATAGCAGTATTAATAGGGTCGAAAATCTTAATCTGATAGTCGTGCTGAGTAAATACTTGCTCAGGGATAACTTTACCTGTCATTTCAGGAATTTGTTGTTGATTGGTCAGATACATCTTCATCCTTGCATCTTTAAACCCAGTATTCTTTCCATCTAAAATCGGAGAACTTGCGCTTAAAGCTGGAAGAATAGGAAGGATAAGTCTTACTGCTGCATGCAGTTTTTCGAATTCCAAATCATCATAAAAAGGGAGGTTGATGTGCATACTTTGCACATTGGACCAGCCATGACCTTTACAGTCAAAGATTCTGTTATAAAGCGCATATACTTCACTGTAAGAATGCTCCCAGAGTTTCATTTCCAAATCTGGATTCATCAAAGGATGAGAAGCCGTTGGCCATAGCACCATTTCTTTTAGTTTCAATAACTTATTGATCTCAAGGATGTTTTTATGAAACTCGATATCTAATTGATTCAGATCTTTGGTCGGTCCATTGGTCTTTAGTTCAATGACATGGGCCGCCAATTCATTACTCCATTCTATAGCTCCATTATCCACATCAGACACCAATTGACCTGTTTTAAGCTTCATCAATTCATCTACAGCAGGTTTAATTCTTCCAGTAGAGCTATCTACAAGCATGTATTCTAGTTCTATCCCGAAGACTTCAAAAAGATGGTATTTCATAACTCCTGCTTTGAATTAAGACGGTCTTTTAGAGAGGTAAGAATTGTATTGTAAACAAGATCTCCATAAAGGCCATCTTCCACTCCAAAATCTATATTGGGATTGTCGTTTATTTCTATAACCAAAGCCTTTCCTTCGACTTCTTTTACATCTATTCCATAAAGACCTTTGCCCATTATTTTAGCTGATTTTAAAGCAGCTTTCATCACTTTTTCTGGAACGTCTTCAATGGCGAAACAGTCTGCATTTCCATCTTGATCATCCTTTTTATCGGCAGACCAATTGTAAATTTGCCAGTGTCCTTTCGCCATAAAATAGCGACAAGCATAAAAAGGCTTATCATCTAAAATGCCAATTCTCCAGTCATATTCTGAAAAGGTATACTCTTGAGCGATAACCAAGTCGGAAGTTTTGAACATCTCTGCAATCAAACTTTCAAACTCCCCCTCGGTTTTTGCCTTTTTCACTCCAAAAGAAAAAGTAGAATCCGGGGATTTCAAAACACAAGGTAAGCCCGTTATTTTAAGAACTTCGTGCTTATTGTCTTTATGAACGATGACTGTTTTAGGCGTAGGAATTCCATTCTTTTGAAGCGCTTCCGCCATAAATACTTTGTTGCAGCACTTTAAAATTGAATCCGGATAATCAATGATAGCTAAACCATCTTGTAAAGCCTTTCTAGCAAAAGCATAAGCTTCGTTATTCACCTCTGTGCTTTGTCTTATGAAAAGAGCATCAAAAGAAGAAAGTCTGTAGAAATCCTTTGGAGTTATGACTTCTACGTAAAAGTTCATCTTTTCTGCCAAGTCTACAAATTTCTTAAGAGCTTTAGGGTTACTTGGTGGTGCAGGGTCGTTGGGTTGGACCAAAATTGCTAAATCATATTCTGCCTTATTGGTCTTTGGTGTATCGTATCTTTTTTTAGAAAAATACTGTGAAGCAAAATAATACATGCTTTCCAAGTGCTCTTTTGGAATCTCTGAAATTGAAATTGCCTTAATAGACTTTATATTCCATTTGGTTGAATGTTTGAAGACTACTCTTAAAAACGGAATCTGAAAATGTCTAAAAATAAGAGTACTCAAAGCCTTATACTTTTGAGCTACATTTTGACCAAAATAAATACTGAGCGTAAATTCTTGTGACTTGATGTTTTTTAGACTTTTTTGAATTTCTTCTTCAAATTCTTCTGAAACAATTTTTACGAGCTTTTTCTCTCCTAAATCTACAAGATTATTAATAGTAGGTACAGCAAGATGACCGCGAGCTTCTGCAAGTAAGGATACGTAATAGCCTTTGGATTGGTAACTGTATTTGTCACTTAGGTTAAAAACTCTCGCGCTTTTTAAATTTGCATACTCTGGCTTTGTTAAATAATCTTGAGACGTAATAATGGAAGTATGATCTGTTGAAATAGGCCATTTTTCGGGTTGGCTAACCACTATTAATTTATTCATTTAAGGGATATAAAATCAATTAAAAGTAGCCTAAAAATCAATTCAAAAGAGTGATCAAAAAAATAGTTTTAAACTCTTTTGTTGATAAATTCTCGCATTCTTTCATTGATGTTTTGCCAATACTGATGTAGGTTAACCAAGGTTTTTTGATCTGCCTTGCCGGTATTCTCTCTTAAATTTAGCTCGAGTGTTTTAAGGTCTTGTATCGATTTTGCGTTTACTTGAGCAAATCGAGAAGACAACTTGTGAATAATTTCAGCTAAAGCCGCGTAATCTTTTGCTTTTAAAGCTAAACTAAATTTAGAAAGTTCTTTATCATTTTCTTCAACTAAAGTCTCCACCAAGTCTTTCAAAAGGTCCTCATCATCATTAGCATACACCATAAGATCTTTAAAATTGAAGGGCTGCCCCTCCTCATTTATTTCCAAATTAGCAGAATACATCTCTTCGGCACCTTCAAGTTGTAGAAGTTTTGCAACCTTTTCCAAGATCACCTCTCGTTTTACAGGTTTAAAAACCTGAGCATCAAAACTATATAGCATCCCTTTTTCAGTTTCATCTAACATGACATTGGCAGTCGAGACCAAGGTATTCTTCAAAACAATACCTTCTTTTTTGAGGTTCTCAAGCACTTCATAGCCTGTCATAAAGGGCATCTTGAAATCTATTAGATATAAATCATAATCATGATGGTCTAAAAGATGTTCAAAACCGAGTTTAGCATCAGTAAAAACGCTTAACATGGGATGATAAGGCTGGAACAGTTTTTCATAAAGTCTGGCGATCAATTTATCGTCATCCAAAATAAAAATACGTTTTCCCTTTAAAGCATTGTCAGGTAAATTAAACTCCTTTCTTTTTTTCTCGATGCTACTATCCTCTACTTTTTCAAATTCAAAATTCAGCTTAAAACTCGTTCCCTTACGGTGTTCGCTTTCCACATCAAGCTTCCCTCCCATTTCCTTCACTAGCTTTTGAACGATGCCCAGTCCCAATCCAGTTCCTTTCATTTTGTTTTTATGAGTTCCCGCTTGCTGGTAGTCTTGAAAAACAGTTTTCAATTCTTGTTCCGTCATGCCAATGCCAGAGTCTTCAATCTCTATGTGTACAACAAGTTTATCATTTTTTTCTTCAGATCTCACTTCAAGCTTTATAAATCCATCCTCTGTATATTTCAAAGCATTATGCATTAAATTATAAAGGATTTGTTGTAGCCTATGTGCATCTGCCTTTACCAATAAATCTTCTTTTGGAAGGTTAAAAATAGGATCTAACTGCTGATTCTTAATTAACTCTTTAAAGCTGCGTTTGATGTCGTCAAAAACTTTAGAAAGATTATTAGGAGTGGTTTCTATGTCAATAATTCCAGCTTGTATCTTAGCCATATCCAAAATCTCATTGGTCATTTGGTAAAGATAATTGGATGCTACTTTGATCGATTTTACATTTTCATCCGCATCATCCAGCATATCAGAATATCCTATAATGGAAGTTAAGGGAGTTCTCAACTCATGACTCATAGTCGATAAAAACTTTTGTTTTTCTATGGCATCCCGTTTTGCTTTCTCTTCGTCTGCTTTTAGTTTATTTTGATAAAAAATACTTTGGTTGATATCTTTAAAGATGATGAAAATAGTAACGATAGTTATTAAAATTAAAATGAAAATGATGGCTCCTAGTTCATAGAAATAGGTCATCGAGTCTGTCTTCAGATTTTTAATAGAATTCTCATAATGCTCATATTCTTCAAACAAAATTTCGTTTAATGTATTTTCAACATAAGTATTGACTTCAATGTTTTTTCTGAAAATCTTCTGTTCTTGACGTTTTAGGGAATTTAAAAATTGAGTGCGATTACGCTGATATTCTTTTATAGCGGGGAGAATATCAAGAGTTGCTTTTTCTTCTTTATTTCTTGAAAATACAGTATCTATGGACTGTCTTACCAAGGTATCCCTAGAACTAGTTCTAGATATCGCTGTATCATTTACTGGTCTAGAAGAACCAAATAATCGTTGAAAAAAGCCTCGCTCATCTTCTCCTTGCTGACTAAGCTCTGTCTTTTCATAGATCTCAGAATTGATTTGTTTTATAATAGTAATAGAATCTGAAGGTTTTGCTTCAATTTTAGAAAGTTCATCATCAACAAGACCTCTGAGTTCGTCTATAAATACTTCTTGAGTCTGTTCTTTTTTATTCTGTAGCTCAAAGTAATCATCTCGAATCTGTCTTAAAAGTTTTGGAATGGTATCCAAATTTCTGTCTTTGAGAATACGCTCTTGGCTAATATTGTTTTTAACAGAATCTACGTTCTTTTCAATATTCGCTATTAAGCTATCCGATTTAATAGAGTTAAAACGATCTGAATCTACCAGATAAAAGTTGTTCAATTTGTTCAGATCTACCATGATTTTTTTCAGGTTATCTGATCTTTTATTGGGTGAAAGAGTATTTTCTACCTTATCTCCTAAGGCATTAAGACTATCATAAAAATAAAAACCTATTGCCAAGAGTCCACTAGCGAATAGGGCAAACAGCCATAACATTTTTCCTTTTAGCTTAAACATACTGGTACAAGTATTAATTTATAATTTTAAATTCTTTTTAGGAATCAATAGCCTTTAATAAAGTCCTAAGCAGAATATTCTTTGGCTTCCCCTTCCCAAGACAAAAACTAAAAGACAACTGAAATACCTTTAGAATTTTTATCCTTTTTCATTCAGCACTCAACTCACCTTAACTCTTTTTATATGAGGTAATCTATAACCTTAACCTATAAAATCAAAGGTATACTTATCTATCAAATCTTTGGTAAACTTAGTGCTTGTCGTTTTATGTCTTTCAGCAAAGCATACATATATCTTTACCAGGCACGACTAATTGAAAACAGAATAGGTCAACTCATTTAATAATCTACAAAAATTGTGCAAATTCTCAATTTTTAATAGTTGTGCGATCTACCCACTTTCATTCATGGCAAAAGCTTTACTTTTCAGGAAGCTAGTGATTTGAAGGAAACTGCAAACAAAATCGACACATTGTTGAAGAGTTCAACACGATGAATATTTTTGAGTGAATGAAAAACAAAATCAAATGTTATTTTTTTAATTTAAGCAATTCGATAGACTTTGATTTAATATTTTAGCAAGAAAATACTGTGAGCAAAATCTTAATAGTCGACGACGATCCATTTTTCAATAAAACGCTTTCCAATTATTTAAGGAGATTCGATTATAGCATAGAAACTTCTAGCTCTTCTGAAGAAGCTTTAGAGGTTTTAAAAACAGAAACTTTCGACTTAGTGATCACAGATTACAGATTACCAAAAATGAATGGCTTAGAATTAATAGAAAAGATTAAAACACATTGGAACACTCCTGTCATTTTAATCACTAATTATTCTGATATTAGAACTGCTGTGAAGTCTATTAAACTTGGGGCTTTCGAATTTGTTTCCAAACCCGTTATCCCCGAAGAGTTTAAATTGGTCATTGAAAATGCACTAAATTCTCCTTTAATTGATTCAACTAATGATCGAAGTTCATCTGTAAAAAAGAGCTTATCTGAAAGGGCTAGTTCAACTTCTGTAGTTAAAGGAAGTAGCGAAAAAGCCCAAGAGTTATGGTCTTATGCAAAGCAGGTAGCACCTACTCAAATGTCGGTAATGATAACTGGAGAAAGTGGTACTGGCAAAGAATACGTCGCCAAATTTATACATAACCACAGTAAAAGAAAAGACCAAATTTTTGTGGCTATAGACTGTGGTGCTTTGCCAGAAAGTATTGCCTCTAGTGAACTTTTCGGCCACGTAAAAGGTGCTTTTACAGGAGCAGATCGCGATAAAAAAGGCCAATTTGAATTTGCTAATGGCGGTACTTTATTCCTCGACGAAATTGGAAATCTATCTTACGAATCTCAAGTAAAGCTACTACGAGTCTTACAAGAACGAAAAATAAGACCTGTTGGAGGAAACAAAGAGATTGAAATTGATGTTAGAATTATCACAGCAACCAATGAAAATTTAACTACTGCAATTTCTGAAAATAAATTTAGAAATGATTTATACCATAGGTTAAATGAATTCTCCCTAAACATTCCTTCCCTTAAAGAGCGACTAGAAGATTTTGAAGAATTTATTCACTTTTTTATTACTGAAGCTTGTGACGAACTTGAAAAGGATACTGTAGATATAGACCCTCAACTTGTAGAAGATTTAAAAACATACGATTGGCCTGGAAATTTAAGAGAATTGAGGAATTTGCTGAAGCGAGCGGCTTTACTTTGTCAAGAAGGCCCCATTTTACACAAACATTTACCACAATCTATTTTTGAAAAAAAAGAAACAAGTGTCGACCCGGCGCTTCACTCTAATGATTTAAAAGAAGTTAAGGAACATCATGAAAGGGAAATGATTCTTAAGTGTTTAAAGAAAAATAAGTACAATAAAAGCAAAACTGCTAAGGAATTAAATATAGACAGAACGACACTTTATAATAAAATAAAAAGCCTTGGGCTGGATGTATAATTCCTACATTCAAAACAAGAGAGTCAATTTTATTGGGTCTTATTGATAAAATTCTATTGAAAATAAAAAACCTTTGCTGGAGTATACCAACAAAGGTTTTTTTTACTTTTTAAGAAAGAACCTATTTTTCAGTAGGAGTCGTTCTCAAATAGGATTTTATGGCTTTATATCCAGGGAATTGTTCGTTTGCTTCTTCATCGCTTACCGACGGAGAAATAATAGCATCCTGTCCAGGCTTCCAATCTGCTGGGGTTGCTAGCTTTTTATTAGCCGTTAATTGAAGACTATCAATAACTCTTAGCAATTCATCAAAATTTCTACCTGTAGAGGCTGGATAGGTCAATGTTAATTTTATTTTTTTGTCTGGACCAACTACAAATACGGAACGTACTGTAGCCTTTTCAGAAGCATTTGGATGAATCATATCATATAACTCTGCTACTTTTCTATCGCTATCTGCTATAATTGGAAAGTTAACAGTGGTATTTTGAGTCTCGTTTATGTCTTTGATCCACTCATGGTGGTCTTTTAAAGGGTCTACACTTAAGGCAATAACTTTTACATGTCTTTTATCAAACTCATCTTTAAGCTGAGCTGTTCGTCCGAGTTCTGTTGTGCAAACAGGTGTAAAGTCCGCTGGGTGAGAATAAATAATTCCCCACTGATCTCCTAACCAGTCATGAAATGAAATGTTTCCTTCGGTTGTTTCAGCAGTAAAATCTGGAGCTATATCTCCTAGTCGTAAATGTGCCATAATATGAGGTTTTAATGTTAATACTATTCTTTTTTGAGTAGATATTTTATTCATAACAAAATTAAACAATGGAATGGAAGGTGAAGGAACTAAGCTTAAGTTTAGCTTTTCATTTAGACTTTATAAATACTTCTCATCCCCAAAAAATGGGATTTTCCTTATCGAAGAATAGCCTTTAGCTCTTTAATGAAATCAATTTTTACTAAGCCATCTTGATCGATTTCGTCTACTATAATTTTGTGCTTTATATTTACTAAATCCGGATTCCAAAGGTTTTTATTTTGACATAATCCTCATTAAACTGGTGTATGTAAACTGTTTTATTTTAACCTTCAAACAAAGTCTCATATTTTGTGCTGAGTTGGCTCTCGTAAAGTGCTCATCGTTTTTTAGCCGAAAGACTTCACAACATTTTCGGTAACGCTAGAAGTGTTTTTAACCTGAATAATAGGAAATTCTTGAAACTCAACTCTATCATAGCCTTCATCTGTAAAATTTCTGGCAATGTTGGATGTTTCATAGGAACTCAATTTACAGCCTAAAGCATAAAAAGCAAGTTTTGGTGTAGATATTTTTTAAGTGTTTTGATCGGTATGAGTGCAACGTGATAACTAGAATCTTCTATCTTCGCAACAGTTGGCATAGATAATAACTATAATTTATTTTATAAAATTGAAACACCTTTTATCACCTTCGTTTATTTTTCTGCTGAATTTATTTCTTCTAGCTTCCTGTTCTTCTCCAAAAGTAAATAATCGGGATCACTTAGTCTTCAGATATAACGAACATGCTAATATTACATCTCTAGATCCAGCTTTTGCTAAAGACCAACGGAACATTTGGCCTACACACCAGATGTATAATACATTGGTGAAACTAGACTCAACTCTTTCGATAGAAGGAGATCTTGCTCATTCTTGGACAATTTCTGAAGATGGCTTAACGTATACTTTCCAACTGAGACAAGACGTGTTATTTCATAAACATACTATCTTCGGAAAAGATTCCACCCGTCATGTTTCTGCAAAAGATGTAGAGTACAGTCTCAAAAGGCTTACAGATCCTAAGGTTGCTTCACCTGGAAGTTGGGTCATGTCTAATGTAAAACGTATTGAAGCCAAAACTGATGATTTGATTGAAATTGAGTTGGAACACCGGTTTCCTGCGTTTTTAGGCTTATTGTCTTCAAAATTCTGCTCGGTGATTCCAAGAGAAATGCAAAACTTAGATTTTCAAACTTCGCCTATTGGAACAGGTCCCTTTAAATTTAAACGTTGGGAGATCGGAGAAAAGATGGTGTTGAGAAAAAATGAATTGTATTTTAAAACAGATGCCAAAGGAAATGCTTTGCCGTATTTGGAGGCCATTTCTATCACATTCTTACCTGATAAACAAAGTGAATTTTTGGCCTTTATCCAAGGTAAGCTTGATTTTTTGAGCGGTTTGGATCCTTCCTATAAAGACGAACTTATCACCACCAGCGGAAAGTTAAGTTCAAAATTTGAAACTCGTGTGGATATGGATAAAAGTCCCTACCTAAACACAGAATATTTGGGGTTTTACTTAGATTCCCCTTCAACAGAAATTCAATCTCAAGACTTTAGAAAAGCAATCAATTATGCGTTTGATCGAGATAAAATGATAAAATATCTAAGAAACAATATTGGAATCCCTGCACATAAAGGTTTTATTCCAGAAGGATTGGCCGGGCAAACCACTTTAGATGGCTATTCTTACCAACCTAAAAAGGCCAAAGCTCTTATAGAAAAATTCAAGAAAGAAACAGGAATCAACTTACCAAAATTGATAATAAGCACCAATCCTTCCTATATAGATTTGGTGGAATTTATTCAAAAAGAGGTTCAAAAAATTGGGGTCCAAGTGGATATCGATGTCATGCCACCTTCAACCATTCGTCAAAAACGCTCTGCTGGACAACTGGATAATTTTAGAGCCAGCTGGATTGCCGATTATCCAGATGCTATCAATTACTTATCCTTATTCTACAGTGATAACTTTTCACCAAACGGTCCCAATTATACCCATTTTAAGAATGACACTTTCGACAGACTCTACGAAGAAGCTTTGAATATAACAGAAGACACAATCAGATATGAACTTTACTCACAGATGGATTCTATCTTAGTAGAAAAGGCTCCAATGATTCCTCTCTATTATGATGAAGTCATTCGCTTTAGGTCAAAATCTGTGTGTGGGCTGGGCATTAACCCCTTTAATTTGCTTGACCTTTCAAAAGTCAAAAAATCAAAGTAGGCCCAAAACCAAAAATTAGTTTGTAGTGAAGATTCTCTTTATATCTTTGAAAAAATAACCTTATGGAATACGCACTCTATATTTTTCTTGGCTTGTTTGCTTTAGCTTTAGGCTTTTTGTTGGCAAAACTGATGGATAGATCTACGATTGCTACCTGGCAAACCAAATCGTCCCACTTTCAGTCGTTATATGAAGAATCCGTTGGACGAGAGCAAAAATCAAAAGACGATTTTATTACCGCTAACGAAAAACTTAGAGCTGAATTGAAAAGTGAAGAAAATGAACGCTTCCAAATTCAGAATAGACTCACAAGAAAGGAGACAGAATTGGAAGGCTTGGTCAATAGATGGACGGAGCAAAAATCTGAAATGCAAGCTCTTCAAAAAAAGTTTAGTGAAGAATTTGAAAATCTTGCACAGCGAATTTTAGAACAAAAATCCGAAAAGTTCACGCTCCAAAATCAAAAAAATATAGCTCATATTTTAGATCCCTTAAAAGATAAACTGATATCCTTTGAAACCAAAATTGAAAAGACGAATTCTGATTTTCTGAAAGGTCACATTCAACTTAAGGAACAACTAAAATATCTCAACGAACAGAATTTAAAAATTTCGGAAGAGGCTAATAATTTGACCAAAGCCCTAAAAGGCAGTAGTAAAACACAAGGCAACTGGGGGGAAATGATTTTGGAAAAAGTTCTGGAAAAATCTGGGTTAACAAAAGGGCGAGAATACGAAGTACAACAGCACTTTAAGGATGAAAATGGCATCAGCAAATTACCTGATGTTGTGGTGTATTTACCCAATGAAAAGAAAATGATTATAGACTCAAAAGTAAGTTTAAAAGCCTACGAGCGGTACACCAATTCTGATGATGAGCAAGAAAAAGCTGTACTATTAAAAGCTCATGTAAAATCTATGGAAACTCACCTCAAAGGCCTAAAAGACAAAAACTATGAGCTACTTGGTGGAAATTATACCCCAGATTTTATTTTGATGTTTGTTCCCATTGAACCCGCTTTATTTCTTGCGCAAAGTGAAAATTCAAATTTCTTTTACTCTGCTTTCCAAGATAATATTTTGATGGTAAGTCCCACTACTTTACTCTCTACACTAAGGACTGTAGACATGGTTTGGAGCAATGAAAAACAACAGCAAAACGCTGTGCAAATCGCTAAACACGCTGGTGATTTGTATGACAAATTTGTCAATTTAATCGAGGGCTTGGATGAGGTCGGAAACCGCATTGATTCTACAAAATCAACCTACGATAAAGCGATGAAAAAATTAACTGGAAAACAAAATTTGATAAAAGATGTAGCCTCATTAAAAGAAATGGGCGTTACTTCCAAAAAAGTCTTAAACTCAAAATGGACAGACACTCAATAAAACTAAGCTATGACTAAAAAATTTAAACATCCGTCAGATTCTGTGGTAGTCTTATCACAACTCATGTTACCCTCCCATTCAAATTTTGGAGGAAAGATTCATGGTGGATTTATTCTATCACTTCTAGACCAAGTTGCTTTTGCATGCGCAGCCAAGCACTCTGAACATTATTGTGTAACGGCAAGTGTAGATCGTGTAGACTTTTTGAACCCTGTAGAAGTTGGAGAGCTTCTTACCCTAAAATCCTCGGTAAATTACGTTGGAAGAACGTCAATGGTTGTTGGAGTTCGAGTAGAATCTGAGAATATACAAAACGGAGCCAAAAAACATTGTAATTCCTCTTATTTTACTATGGTAGCTAAAGATGATCATGGAAAATCCATTGAAGTTCCAGGCCTTAGATTAAGCGCTGAAGATGATTACAGGCGTTTTATCGAAAACATCAAAAGAATGGAAAACAGGAAAGAACACGATGAAACCTTCAAAAATTTTAATTTTAATAAAACAGAATACAGTGAAATTTTAAAGGACTACAATGTCAAGCTTGAGTAGTTAAGGGTTATGGAAAGAAATTTTTAGCAAGATACTCGTCACTAAATTTATTAACAAAATAAGTATTTGAGTAATTATATTAAAATATATACTATATTATATAAAACACCCCCTTTTAAATAGGGGGTGTTTTATTTTATTATATGTTTTATATATATTTACAACAAAATTTTAGGGGATATGAAAAAAATAGAGGCAATTATTAGAAAGTCTCGTTTTGATGAAGTTAAAGAAGCACTCCATCAAATAGAGGTAAATTTCTTTAGTTATTGGGATGTCACGGGTGTAGGAAATGAAAAACAAGGTCACTTATACAGAGGGATTTCTTATAGCACAAGTGATATTCAAAGACGATACTTAGTGGTTATTGTATCTGATGATTTTGTTGACAAAACCATAGAAACCTTAATTGAAAAGGCTAAAACTGGAGATGTTGGAGATGGAAAAATATTCATTTCCAATATTGAAGAGTGCATAAGAATAAGAACAGGCGAACGTGGAACTCAAGCTATTAAATAAAAACTATGGATAACGCTCTATTTACTGCGAATAATGTGTGGATGATGCTTTGCATCGCTTTGGTTTTTTTAATGCACTTAGGTTTTTCTCTCTTAGAGATTGGCTTAACTCGCCAAAAAAACACCATTAATATTTTATTCAAAAACTTTTTCATCATTTGCTCTGGACTAGTACTTTATTATATAGTGGGCTTCAACATAATGTATCCAGGAGACTTTAATGGATGGTTTAGTCTAAGTGAAGTTGGATTGCATTTACCAGACAATGGTCTAACCGCCGACTATGCAGATGCAGGCTATACATATTGGACAGATTTTTTGTTTCAAGGGATGTTTGCTGCGACAGCAGCAACAATAGTCTCTGGTGCTGTAGCAGAACGTATTAAAATTGGTGCCTTTATGGTATTTTCAATTATTTACGTAGGCTTTATATACCCCATTAGTGGATCTTGGCTTTGGGGAGGTGGATTTTTAAGTGATTTTGGGTTTTATGATTTTGCAGGGTCTACATTGGTGCATTCTGTAGGGGGTTGGGCGGCCCTCATGGCTGTGGTTTTCCTAGGACCCCGTATAGGAAAGTTTAAGGGTAAAAAGATTTTTGCCATTCCTGGTCATAATATTCCTTTAGCTGCAACTGGAGTGTTTTTACTCTGGTTTGGTTGGTTTGGATTTAATGGAGGCTCAGTACTTTCTGCAGATCCAGCCAGTACTTCTATCGTACTCGTCACCACAAGTTTAGCAGCTGCATCTGGAGGTTTAGGAGCTTGCCTTAGTAGTTTTTTGGTCTTCAAAAATTTTGACATAACGATGTTTATGAATGGTATATTAGGAGGACTTGTAGGAATAACAGCAGGCGCCAATTTGATTTCGCCCCTAGAATCTATTGCCATAGGACTCATTGCTGGGCTAATCATCATTCTAGCCGTTAAATTAATGGATATTATAAGAGTAGACGATCCTGTAGGAGCTATTCCTGTTCACTTGTGTTGTGGTATCTGGGGAACTTTGGCGGTAGGACTATTTGGAAATATGGCAGGAATAGAACAGTTTTTTATACAGTTGGTGTCTATATTAACTATTGGTGGATTTTGTTGCTTTAGCGCTAGTATTATCCTATGGCCAATCAAGAAATTTATGGGCTTAAGAGTATCTTCTAAACATGAAGTTGAAGGTTTGGATATTCACGAACATGGTATGGATGCTTATTCAGATTTTAGTTTAAATCAGAATTGATTTAATACCGATTGGATCTTATGGCGGAAGGAGCGATCAAACCAGATTCTTTTTGCCATTTTTCCATTAAGTCCATAAGATTAATTTCAAACTTAGGAGATTGTCTTTCAAGATGCTCAGATTGAAATTCTCTTTGTAAGATATCTTCAATATAAAAGTCTTCTTTAATTTCTGAAGGATTAAATTCTTCCTTTAAAGAAATATTAAACAAGCTAGCAGTGGTATTGTACCAAAAGGCTCGCCATCCAGAACGGAGGTCTTTTACCAAATCGAAGGTGGTTACGCCAGTTTGGCGATGAATTAATTTAACTAGGATTTGACCTTCAGTTTTTGTTAGTTTTTTTAATTCTTCCGTAAACTCATCTTCTACATACCTTTGTATAACTCTGGTATACTGTCTTTTTGAACGTTTAGAGTCAATACTCAATAAGCGTTTGTTTAAAGTTTCAAAACGCTCTGAAGCTAGCTTCACATAAGGCCATACCTTTTTAGTTTTGCGTTTTAATATAAGATAATCTCTAAAATCGTCTCGACTTTTAAATTTAAGTTTAGGATATATCATTACTTCTTCTAGCTCAACTTCACTTACCCAAGAGGTATCCTGACCTATGATAAGGTATTGTTGATTAGAGCTAGTTGATGTGTCTTGATATTTTACCTCTTGAGCACTAACTGAAACACCTGCTAACAGAAAAAAAGCAATAGCTAATTTCAAAATAAAGTGATTTATAATATTAATCTCTAAAATTATTCCAAAATTAAGGATTCGTTTTCAACTATATCTCAATACTTTATTAAATTCGCGCAACAAAAACAATAGATATGAACGATAATTCACTAAAATTTTTAGAAAAGTATTTAAATAATGCCGCTCCTACTGGTTATGAATCGGAGGGTCAAAAACTTTGGATGGACTATCTAAAACCTTACGTAGATGAATTCATTACAGATACCTACGGAACAGCCGTAGGTGTTATAAATCCTGACGCTGATTTTAAGGTGGTCATAGAAGGTCATGCCGATGAAATATCTTGGTACGTCAATTATATCACCGATGAAGGTTTAATTTATGTGATAAGAAATGGAGGCAGCGATCATCAAATAGCAACTTCCAAGCGGGTAAATATCCATACCAAAAAAGGGATTGTACAAGGGGTTTTTGGATGGCCAGCCATTCACACCAGAGATAAATCAAGCGAGCAATCACCAAAACCTGATAACATTTGTATAGATGTAGGATGTGATACTAAAGAAGAGGTTGAAAAGCTTGGAGTTCACGTTGGTTGTGTTATTACCTACCCAGATGAATTTTTTATTCTGAATGGAGATAAGTTTGTGTGTAGAGGTTTAGATAATAGAATGGGTGGTTTTATGATTGCTGAAGTGGCTAGAATGCTAAAGGAAAACAAAATAGAGCTACCATTTGGACTGTACATCACCAACTCTGTTCAAGAAGAAATTGGCTTGCGAGGAGCTGAAATGATTGCCCAAACCATTAAGCCTAACATAGCTATTGTTACTGACGTTTGTCACGACACGACTACGCCAATGATAGAAAAGAAAAAAGAAGGTCTTACTAAGATTGGAGCCGGTCCTGTTATAAGTTATGCCCCTGCAGTACAAAACAAACTGAGAGAACTTCTCATCGATACTGCAGAGAAACATAATATTCCCTTCCAGCGTTTAGCTGCAAGCCGAATGACAGGTACAGATACCGATGCATTTGCTTATAGCAACGGCGGTGTAGCTTCTGCGCTTATCTCTTTACCATTACGATATATGCATACCACCGTAGAGATGGTACATGAATCTGATGTTGAAAACGTCATCAAATTAATTTATAACTCTTTACTTGAAATTAAAAGTGGGGAAGATTTCAGTTATTTCAAATAGTACTGGAATAATCATCAAATTAAAAAGGCAGCTATATAGCTGCCTTTTTAATTTGATGATTTCCTGAAACCTATTTTTCAAAATCTTTTTCTTTTGTGTACTTATCATCCCAGTTTTTCACTTTTGGATCGCCTAATTTGTTTTGTGATTTTGCCACTAACATAGATACGGCTGCGTCACCAGTTACATTTACCGAAGTCCTTAACATATCTAATGGTCTGTCTACAGCGAAAATAAGAGCAAGACCAGCTTCAGGTATTCCAGCCTGACCAAGAACTATAACAAGCATAACCATCCCTGCTCCTGGTACTGCTGCAGAACCTATTGATGCTAAAGTTGCAGTAGCAATGATCCCAAGCTGAGCGACAAAACTCAGTTCCATACCAAAGGCTTGAGCGATGAACACTGCTGCTACTGCCTGATATAAGCTAGTTCCATCCATGTTAATAGTTGCACCTATTGGTAATACAAAACTGGAAACCTGAGGATGTACCCCAAGATGCTCCTCCACTCTTTCCATTGTTACAGGTAAAGTTGCAGCACTAGAACTTGTAGAAAAGGCCAAGAGTTGAGCTGGTGAGATACCATTGAGAAAGAAACGCGGTGATTTTTTGGTGAAGATGCCTACAATTAACGCATAAACTCCAATCATAATAATTAGCCCACCCACGACACACAAGCCATAATATGCCAAAGCAATAAAGAGATCTGCGCTTGGTGCTTCAACGACCAATGCTGCTAATAATGCAAAAACACCGTAGGGTGCTGCTAGCATGATAAGATCTATCATTTTCAAAATAACCTCATTTAAGGAGTCAAAAAAATCTTTGATGGGCCTAGATTTTTTTTCTGGGATCAAAATCATCCCAATACCAAAAAAGATAGCAAAGAAAATAACTTGTAGCATGTTTGCATTACTAGATGCTGCACCAAATATGTTATCTGGCACCAAGTCTTCTAGGGCTTGCAAAGGTCCAGAATCCTTTTGAGTTTGGGCATTTTGCCTAGTTAATTCTGCATCACCCCCATAACTTTGCACTAGTTCTTCTCTGGTTTCACTTTCTATGCTTTTACCAGGCTCGAATATATTAACAATAGCTAGACCAATGCTCACCGCAATAACTGTAGTCGCCAAATACGTGAGAATAGTTCTTAGGCCCATTTGTGAAAGGCTTGAAATATCCTTTAAATCTGACACTCCTTTTATAAGAGAAGCTAAAATCAATGGAACTGCAATAAGTTTTAATGCATTGATGAACATACTACCAAATGGCTTAATCCAATCGGTGATAAAATCGCTTCCCCAGCTAAAAAAAGATAAAATATATGCGAAAGCAATTCCCAATCCCATACCAATAAGAATTTGCCAGTGTAATTCTAATTTTTTCATTGAAATCAATTAAAAGATTTATTCTGTAAAAAGGCGTCTGCCAAAACTAAAGCAGACATAGCTTCAACAACAGGAATTGCTCTAGGAACTACGCATGGATCATGACGACCTTTGCCTTGCATTTCTACTTCTTGAGCGTTTTTGTCTATCGTTTTTTGCTTTTGCATAAGCGTAGCCACAGGTTTAAAAGCTACTCTAAAATTGATATTCATCCCGTTGGAAATACCACCCTGTATGCCACCACTATGATTGGTTTTTGTTGTTCCATCTACATTGAACAAATCATTATGTTCACTCCCTTTCATCGAAACGCCTTCAAAACCAGAACCATAGTCAAATCCTTTTACAGCATTAATAGTCATCATAGCTTTGCCTAAATTAGCGTGAAGTTTTTCAAAGATAGGGTCGCCTAGGTTTTTAGGGACATTGGAGATGACACATTTCACAATACCGCCAATAGTATCTCCCTCTTTTCTTATTTTTCTAATATAATCTTCCATTTCAGCAGCCCTCTTTGCATTAGGACATCTAACAGGGTTTTTTTCAATAACATCAAAATCAACACTATCTTCACTCCTCAATTCTAAACCTCCTACAGCGTGAGTATAAGCTGTGAAATGGACATCATTCAGGATTTGTTTAGCAATAGCTCCAGCGACAACCCAAGAAGCAGTTTCCCTCGCGCTAGATCTTCCTCCGCCTCTATAATCTCTTTGACCGTATTTTTGATCATAGGTATAATCGGAGTGATTAGGTCTATATACATCTTTTATATGACCGTAATCTTTTGATTTGTTATCTGTATTATGAATTTCGAATCCAATTGGTGATCCCGTAGTTATCCCTTCAAAAATTCCTGACTTAAAGTGAACGATATCAGACTCTTTACGCTGAGTGACTATTGAAGATTGACCAGGTTTTCTTCTATCTAAATCTTTCTGAATTTTCTCTAAATCCAATTGTATTCCTGGAGGAACTCCATCTAGAATTCCACCAATGGAGACTCCGTGAGACTCACCGAAGGTTGTAAGTTTAAGAAAATTTCCGAAGCTATTTGATGCCATGTTTCGTTTTTAACAAATGTAACCGTTTTCACTTGTAATCAAAAAACAATCTAAGTAGATTACCGTTAAAATCACTATTTCCTATATCTGAATTCTGGAGATTGGGTAGGAAAATTCAACTGCCCTAAAGTTTCATAAGCGCTTCTATTTTTTTCAATGGCAAAGAAGTTAAGTCCTAAATAAAATATCTAAATTGCATTAGATATTTACATCATGAAAAAAATAAGCGTTTATCTAGGAATCATTTTCCTTTTGTTTTGTTACTCTTGCGCTAGTGAGGATGAAGATATCCTCTTACCAGACTCAAATTATTTTCCCCTGGCTTTAGATAATTCTTGGACTTATGAAAATACCTCTACAGAAAATTCGAACACTATAACAGGTAGTGAAAACTTAAGTATTTCTGAAGTCAATGCTCAAAATCCACAACGCTTTAGTTTTACCCAAACGGTTACTGATTTTTCTGGGGTTTTTACCACTATTCTTAGTTCAGGAGAAGTTTATAAACAGAATGGTGAGCAAACTATTATTTTTGATGGAGAATATTCAGTGTTTCTCAATGATGAACTTCCAAGCTTTACAATACCTTTATCGGACGTTACTCTTTACGATGCAGCCTTAACACAAGGAGACGTACTTTACACTTCTTTAGGCGAAGTTGAAGAAAACATAAATGGTTTTCCAGTAAGCCTTGAGTATGAAATCACTCTGGCTCATGATGGTTTTATGGAAAATATGACTGTAAACGGTCAGACCTATTCGGACGTATATAGCTCAAAAATTAGCCTTAATTTGTCGGCAAGTGTTTTTATTGTTTTTTCAGATTTTACGATTCTCCAAGAGCAGAATGCTTCCACGATAACTAATTACTACGCAAAAGATATTGGTTTGATTAAAAGTGATGTCAGCACAGACATTACTTTTGAAGACATCCCAGAACAGTTGAATTTTGAAATTCCAGATGTGTCTATACAGTCCAATCAAAATCTAATAAACTCTTCGATTGATTTAAACTTCTAAAACAAATTTATTTAAAATAGTCACTGGATGTAAAGCCTCTTTTTGGGTTCCATCTTTTATTTGATGTCTACAACTAGTTCCATTTGCACAAATGATAGCATCTTTTGATTTTCTAACTGCTGGAAACAAAACAAGTTCTCCTATAGATTGGCTCACTTGATAATGCTCCTTTTCGTAACCAAAACTTCCTGCCATTCCACAACACCCTGAAGGTATTAAAGTAACTTTAAAATTTTCAGGTAGGTTTAGAAGATTGAACGTATTAATTTGGCTAGATAAAGCTTTTTGATAACAATGGTTATGAATTTTTATATCTTGTTTTTCACTAGAAAATTGCTTAGAAGTCAAATTCCCTTTTTGAATTTCAGCATTCAAAAATTCTTCAATCAGAAAGACGTTTTTAGACAGCTCATTTGCTGAAGATTGATCTGAAGCCAACTTTAAATACTCGTCTCGAAAACTTAAGATTGTCGAAGGTTCAATACCTAACAACGGGATGTCTTTAGAAATTATATCTTTAAAAATTTCAACATTAGCATCCACGAATTTTTGAGCTTCATCCAATAGACCTTTTGAAAAATAACTTCGTCCACTTTCAGGGTGATCAATAATTTTGACTTCATAGCCCAATTTCACTAAAAGCTGGACGGCATCTTCACCAATAGAGACATCTAGATAATTTGTAAATTCATCGATAAATAAATAAATGGATTGTTTTGGTTCACCTTTAGGAGAAAGTGAGATTTTTCCACTTTTTATTTTTCGCCTTAACGATGTAGAATATAATGTAGGTAGACTTCTTTCTTTTGCAACTCCAGCAATTTCTTTAATGACAGGACCTATCAATTTATTAGTGTTTAACCAATTATAAAGCGGGGCTATTTTTGAGGCTAAAATATTGATGGTGTTATTTTTTGCAAAGGCTATGGTACGAAGTTTTACACCATTGGCCTTTTGATATTGATACTGAAATTCAGTTTTGAAAGCACCAACATCCACATTACTCGGACATTCGTTTTTACAAGCTTTGCAATTAATACATAGATCAAAAATTTCTTTAAGATTTTCATTGTCAAAAGGATTTTTACTTTCGTGACCATTTGTCAAAACTTCACGAAGCATATTGGCTCTTGCTCTAGTGGTATCTTTCTCATTACGAGTAGCCTGGTAACTTGGGCACATTCCTCCTTCAAACTCATGAGATTTTCTACAATCTCCACTCCCATTGCACTGTTCTGCTGCTCTAAGGATTCCCATACTTTTAGAGAAATCCATTTTTGTAGAAATCTCAGGCTCTACTCTATCCACTTCATACCGTAAATCTGAATCAATAGGTTTTGGGTTCACTATTTTTCCTGGATTAAACAAATTTTGAGGATCAAATAGATGTTTAATCTCATTGAAAACGGCATAACATTCTTCTCCGACAACTTGTCTCGTAAAAGGCGCCCTTACTCTACCATCACCATGTTCACCACTTAAGGCTCCTTTATAAGACTTGACAAGGTTGGCCACATCTTCAGAAATATTTTTAAATTCTTTTACTCCTTTGGATGTTTTTAGATTTAAAATAGGCCTTAAATGAAGCTCACCTGCACCAGCATGGGCATAATAAACAGCTTTCTGATTGTATGATTTCATTATTTTTGTAAAATCTGCTATGTAATGTGGTAAGTCTGGAATAGCCACAGACGTATCTTCAATACAAGCTATAGCTTTACCATCTCCTATAAGATTACCTAGAAGACCAAGACCCGCTTTTCTTAATTCTGTAGCTAAATCTATTTCACCATTTTTTAAGACTGGTGAAGCATAAGCTTTAGTTTTCAATTTTATATCATCGAGTAAATTTTGAACTTGAAGTTTCAAGTCATCAAGAGAATTGGATTTTAACTCTAACATTAAAATCGCCTCGGGATCTTGTTCAATAAAAAAACGATGATCCTTGTATTTCATACTTTCCTTGGTACAGTCCAAGATCGTTTTGTCCATCATCTCACAAGTAAACAAATGATGAGATAGTGTAAGCTCTACCGACTCCAAGCACTCTGAAATACTGCTAAAATGAGCAGCAATCATCGCTGAATGTTTAGGTGCCGTATCATCCAATTTAAGCTCCAATTCTGTAGCTATAAACAACGTACCCTCGCTTCCACATAAAAGTTTATTAAGATTAAACTCATCAATAGACTCTTGTTTAAAAAAGGATAAATTGTATAACTCGTCTATGGCGTAACCTGTATTTCTTCTGTGTATGGAAGATTTTGGAAATCCATTTTCAATAAGATGTTCAATATCTGGCCTTTGAAACAACTCATTGAAATACTTATAAATTGAACCCTCCAGAGAATCTAATTTTAACTTGTTTTGAAATTCATTTTTATTAAGAGTTTTAACTTCGATATAACTACCATCGGATAAAAACCCCTTAGTAGATATAATTTTATCTCTGGTCACGCCGTATCTTATTGAAGTCGTCCCAGAAGAGTTATTACCAAACATACCGCCAACATTACAACGGTTACTAGTTGACGTATTTGGGCCGAAGAATAAGTCATGACTAGATAGGAATTTATTCAAACTATCTCTTACGATCCCTGGTTGTAGCCTTACACTTTTAGTGATCTTATCAAAATTAATTTGAGACGTAAAATACTTACTTAAATCCACTACCATTCCATCTGTAACGCATTGCCCAGCTAAAGAAGTTCCTGCGGCTCTTGGAGTTAATGATATATTGTAAAGAACTGAAAACTTTATAATTTTTTTTAAATCATTTTCGTTTTTAGGATAACAGACAGCAAGTGGTAGTTCCCTATACACAGACGCATCAGTTGCATAAATAATTTGATGAAGGTCATCTTGATAAAGTTCTCCTTCAATTGATTTTGATAAGTCTTGTAAGTAGGAGGCTTGCATAATGAATTGAAAATTTCAGATATTTATTTTGCTAAAATACTATGAATACTATAAAGTTCTACGTAAACAAAAGATAAGATTTGGATTCGTAAGACTATTTATTAAGTCCAAATTTTTAAACAGATAATACCACATGCACAGATCTTAAAGTTAAATATTGAATATTTGAATTAAAATTTTGAAAAAAATAAGCATTGCGTATTTTATTTATTAAATTTAGGGATGGAGATTATTTAAGGAATAACTCCATTTACAAAGCTTACACTCTTTGTAATAAAACTGAATAATAGATTATTAAAATTAAAAATTATGGACATCAATTTTAATTACGTACACGTTACGGCAAGTGAACGGCTAGAAGAGTTAGTGACTAAAAAACTCGAAAAACTTCAGGATAGGTATGACTGGATTGTGAGAGCTGAAGTTTTTTTCAAAACAGAAAACACATCAAGCCCCGAAACGGGTATGATTTGCGAAATCAAATTAAGTGCACCAGGACAAAATTTATTTACATCCTCTAGTGAGAAAGGGTTTGAAGTTGCCATCACCAAATCGATTGAAGATGTAAAAAGGCAACTTCAGAAAAAGAAAGAAAAAATGTCTTCACATTAATTCTATTTGATAAATCACTAAACAAATAAGCCGAGTGTTATAACACTCGGCTTATTTGTTTAAAAAATTAATGAAATATTATTCTTGTAAAGAATTGATTTTTTTCTGAAGCTTGTCTGCCTTATCAGACATTTCAAGCTGGTAATAAATATTCAATTTTGTTTTTAGTGCATCCATGTTTTTTGGATTCAATTCAGATGCTTTTTCTAAATAAGGTAAAGCATCTTTATAAAATTGCTTTTTCGCTTTATCTAATTCTTGGTATTTTTTATTGTCAGCTCTAGAATTTCCTAAACCATTCATTTCTTCAACAATATCTCTTTCTTTGCTCAATGTAAGAGAAGCTAAATTGATGTAGGCATTTACCATTTCAGAATCTAATTCAATAGCTTGTAAATAATATTCCTTGGCAGATTTTTTATCTCCTAGTTGTTCTGATGCTACACCAAGATTATAATAAAGTGAAGGGTTTTCAGGATCCATTTTTACAACCTGTTTCATCACTTCGTCATACTTGTCAATTTTACCAACTTTATAATATAGGTCAGCTTCAGCTTGTAAAAGGCTTATGTCCTCTGGATTTTCTTCTTTAGCCTTCTTAATTGCCTCAAAGGCTTTGTCTGGTTGATCTTCTTGAATATAAATAAGAGTGATGTTTTTAGCAATTTCACCAGTTAAAGGAGGTGTCCTCTTTTTGCTAGGATTTTCAAATTCACCAGTTTTAATGGCAATATCTCTCATGTTTTTAGATTCAAAAATTTCTTCTTCACCTGATTCTTTATTTATAGCAACAAAATTGTCGGTTGCACCATCAAATCCCATATCTAGGAGTTTTTGGTAGTGGTTTAAAGCTTTGTCATAAATTTTACCATTTACAGCAGCAGACGCTGCATAGTATAGCATCACTGTATCGTTTCTATCCAATTCATAAGTTTTATAAAGCAGCTTTTCAGCTATATCAAAATCACCATTGTTTTGACCATCAATAGCTGTTTGTACCATCGTTTGTCTCAATTTATTTTGATACGCTAAAGCTTCTTCGTTTTCACTCTCCATAGATAAGACTGCATTTACTGACTTTAAAGCGGTATCTAAGTCTGAAATCATGTCATCACCAGACATTGTTGAGGCTAAGTTACCATGAGTTTTAGCTTTTGCTAAATGATAACGTACGACCCATTTGTCTTTCTCATCAACTAACAAAGGTTTTGCTATGTCTAACTGAATAAGAGCTTCTTTAAAATTATTGTCTTCTACTGCGCTTTCAGCATCTCTTATTTCACCTCTTTGTGAAAAGCTCAAGCTTGTTGCACCTATTAAGGCTATTGCTAAAATTGACTTTTTCATTGTATTTATCTATTTAATGTTTAGTATTAATATTATTCTTCAGTAGTTTCCCCATTTGTAACATCCAAATCATCATTGATTTCCGTTTCATCTTCATCTTCATTTATAATTTTTGCGACTGCCGCTATTTCATCATCTCCTTTCAAAGAAATGAGTCTAACGCCTTGAGTAGATCTACCCATTGTTCTTATATCTGAAACCGACATACGTATGGCAACTCCGGATTTCTTGATGATCATTAAATCATCCTCGTCATGTACAGTCTTCATAGCTACTAACTGTCCTGTTTTTTCAGAGATAGAAATTGTTTTTACACCTTTACCTCCTCTGTTAGTAATTCTGTAAACCGGCTCTCCATCTACATCGTCAATAAAGGTTCGCTTACCATATCCTTTTTCAGAAACAACTAAAACAGTTTCATCTTGTGGATTTTTGACACAAATCATACCAATAACTTCGTCTTTGTCTGAAGCTAAGGTTACACCTTTAACTCCAGCGGCTCCTCTACCCATTGGTCTAATGTGTTTTTCTTCAAATCGAAGAGCTTTACCACTTCTTAAGCCTAACATAACCTGATTTTCACCGTCTGTTAGTACCGCAGATAATAATTCATCTCCATCTCTAATGGATATAGCATTTATTCCATTAATTCTAGGTCTTGAATATTGCTCCAAGATAGTTTTCTTAACTTGACCTTTCTTAGTTACCATTAATACATAATGGTTATTGATATAGTCTTCATTTGAAAGATTCTCAACCAAAATGAAGGCATTTATTCTATCATCTGGATCGAGATTCATAAGGTTTTGAATAGCTCTACCTTTACTGGTCTTACTTCCTTCAGGAATCTCAAAAACTCGCATCCAAAAACATTTTCCTTTTTGAGTGAAGAAAAGAATATACTGGTGATTTGTTCCAGAAAATATGTATTCCAAGAAATCTTCATCACGTGTTGTAGATGCTTTTTGACCTACTCCACCTCTATTTTGTATTTTGTATTCCTTTAATGGTGTTCTTTTAATATACCCAGCATGCGATATGGTAAGAACAACACTTTCGTTAGGAATCATGTCTTCCATACTAAAATCTCCACCAACCATGTTGATTTCGGATCGGCGATCATCACCATACTTTTCTTTTATTTCAAGAAGCTCAGTTTGGATGATTTCCATTCTACGAGACTCACTGGCTAAGATATCTTTTAAATCTTCAACTGTTATCATCAATTCGTCATATTCAGATCTCAACTTATCTTGCTCAAGGCCAGTAAGTTGTCTCAATCGCATTTCAACAATGGCTTTTACTTGTATTTCACTGAGTTGGAAACGCTCTATCAACTTTTCTCTAGCTTCTTCTGCATTTTGAGAACCCCGAATCAGAGAAATAACTTCATCAATATTGTCTGAAGCTATAATTAAACCCTCCAAAATATGGGCCCGCTCTTCTGCTTTTCTGAGCAAATATTTGGTTCTTCTTATGACTACTTCATGTCTATGCTCAACAAAATTATAGATGATGTCTTTTAAATTAAGCATTTGTGGCCTTCCTTTTACTAGTGCTATATTATTGACACTAAAAGTAGATTGTAATGCTGTGTGTTTAAAAAGTGTATTTAAAACAACGTTAGGAAGTGAATCTTTTTTCAAGATATACACGATGCGCATACCATTTCTGTCCGACTCGTCTCTAATTAAAGATATTCCCTCTATTTTTTTATCGTTAACCAAATCAGCAGTTTTTTTAATCATGTCTGCTTTATTGACTTGGTAAGGAATTTCAGTTACTATTATACATTCTTTTCCATTAACTTCTTCTACTGATGACTTAGCTCGCATGACAACTCTTCCTCTACCTGTCATAAAGGCATCTCTGACACCCTCATAGCCATATATAATTCCACCAGTAGGAAAATCAGGAGCTTTAATATGAGTCATGAGCTCCTCAATCTCAATATCTCTATTATCTATGTAAGCATTAACACCGTTAATTACTTCAGATAAATTATGTGGCGCCATGTTAGTGGCCATACCAACAGCAATACCACTTGCTCCGTTTACTAGGAGATTAGGTACTCTGGTTGGCAGAACTGTTGGTTCTTCTATGGTATCATCGAAATTGAACACAAAATCAACGGTTTCTTTTTCGATATCAGCCAACATCTCTTCGCTGATTTTCTTCATTCTAGCTTCTGTATAACGCATAGCAGCTGGGCTATCACCATCTACAGAACCAAAGTTACCTTGGCCATCTACAAGTTGATAACGCATACTCCATTCTTGCGCCATCCTTACCATGGCATCGTAAACTGAGGTATCACCGTGAGGGTGATACTTACCTAAAACTTCACCAACGATTCTCGCAGATTTTTTGTGAGATTTATTAGAAAATATACCTAGCTCTTGCATGCCAAATAAAACTCTTCTATGTACGGGTTTCAAGCCATCTCTCACATCTGGAAGTGCTCTAGAAACAATAACAGACATCGAATAATCGATGTAAGCTGTTTTCATTTCATCCTCAATATTTATGGGTATTAGCTGCTCACCGTTTGCCATTTAAAACTGTTTTAATTAATGATAATACTCTATTTTCACAAAACTTAGTTTTGCTTGGTAATGAGCAAATATACAAAACCTATTATATCCTTAAAGACTATAAAAGTTGAATTACATCTTTTTTTTAAAAGGATATTTAATAAGATTTTCACTTTTGAGATGGCATATATCGAGAATAAGGTATTATTTTTGAGTAAACGTCTAATAAACACAAAGACTATGGATGATAATTTCTCACCAAAAGTGAAAGAAGTAATAGCTTACAGTAAAGAAGAAGCTTTACGCTTGGGACACGATTTTATAGGAACCGAACATTTAATGCTTGGTTTACTTCGTGACGGTAGCGGAAAGGCTATAAATATATTGGATGCTATGAATGTTGATTTGGAACTGCTGAGAAGAAAAGTTGAAATTTTAAATCCTTCAGATCATACCCATTCGGATATATCTCAGGAAAAAAAGAATTTACATTTAACTAGGCAAGCAGAAAGAGCTCTTAAAACTACATTTCTTGAGGCTAAACTTTTTCAAAGTTCTTCTATAAATACTGCGCATTTATTATTGTGCATTCTTAGAAATGAAAATGACCCAACAACTAAGCTTTTAAATAAATTAAAAGTTGATTATGATAACGTTAAAGAAGAATTTAAAGCTATGATTACTCAAGATGGTGATTATTTAGACACACCTTCAGATGCATTCCAAGATGATGCTTCCGCTGCTGAAGACTCAGGAAGAGAATCTTTGGGTGGAAATGGTAATAACAAAGGTAAATCTACTAAAAAATCTAAAACACCAGTATTAGATAATTTTGGTCGTGACCTAACAGAAATGGCCCAAGAGGGAAAATTAGACCCTGTTGTAGGACGTGAAAAGGAAATAGAGAGAGTTTCTCAAATATTAAGTAGGAGAAAGAAAAACAATCCACTCCTTATAGGTGAACCTGGTGTTGGTAAAAGTGCCATTGCAGAAGGTTTAGCCCTTAGAATTATACAAAGAAAAGTCTCTAGAATTCTCTACGATAAGAGAGTAGTCACTTTAGATCTTGCTAGTTTAGTAGCAGGTACTAAATATAGAGGTCAATTCGAAGAAAGAATGAAAGCTGTAATGAATGAGTTAGAAAAGAACGAGGATATCATTCTTTTTATAGATGAAATTCATACTATAGTTGGTGCTGGAGGAGCTACAGGAAGCCTTGATGCAAGTAATATGTTCAAACCTGCTTTGGCAAGAGGTGAAATTCATTGTATAGGAGCTACTACTTTAGATGAGTACAGACAGCATATCGAAAAAGATGGTGCTTTAGAGAGAAGATTTCAAAAGATAATTGTAGAACCTACTTCTGTTGATGAAACTGTAGAAATTCTTAATAATATCAAGGATAAATATGAAGATCACCACAATGTTATTTATACAGACGAAGCTATAAAATCTTGTGTGACTCTTACCAATAGATATATGACAGATAGATTTCTACCAGATAAAGCTATAGATGCTTTAGATGAAGCAGGAAGTCGTGTTCATATTACAAATATCAATGTTCCAAAACGAATATTAGAGCTTGAAAAAGAATTAGAAGAAATTCGAGAAGAAAAAAATTCTGTGGTCAAAAAACAGAAATATGAAGAAGCTGCTAAACTAAGAGACGACGAGAAACGGATTGAAAATGAATTGCAGCAAGCTCAAGAAGACTGGGAAAAAGATTCCAAAGAAAATAAAGAAACAGTGACAGAAGATCACATCGCCGATGTGGTTTCTATGATGACTGGTATTCCGGTAAATCGTATTGCTAGAACAGAAGGTAATAAGTTAGCTGAATTACCAGAAACAATTAAAAATAAAGTTGTTGGACAGAGTGAAGCTGTAACAAAAATAGTAAAAGCTATACAGCGTAACCGAGCAGGATTGAAAGATCCCAATAGACCTATTGGTTCCTTTATATTTCTAGGACAAACAGGTGTGGGTAAAACTCAACTTGCTAAAGTCCTTGCTAAAGAATTGTTTGATAACGACGATGCACTTATTAGACTTGACATGAGTGAATACATGGAAAAATTTGCAGTTTCAAGACTTATAGGAGCACCTCCTGGATACGTAGGCTATGAAGAAGGCGGACAGCTTACAGAAAAGGTAAGAAGAAAACCCTATGCTGTTATTCTATTGGATGAAGTTGAAAAAGCACATCCTGATGTCTTTAACCTGTTACTACAAGTTCTGGATGATGGTCATTTAACAGACAGTTTAGGCCGTAAAGTAGATTTTAGAAATACCATTATTATCATGACTTCCAATGTAGGGGCTAGAAAGCTTAAAGACTTTGGAACTGGTGTTGGATTTGGAACAAAATCACAACAACAGCAAGAAGATGATAATACTAAAAAGGTAATTGAAGGAGCTCTAAAAAAAGCTTTTGCCCCAGAATTCTTAAACCGAGTTGATGATGTAGTTATCTTTAACGCTTTAGAAAAAGACGATATCAAAAAAATTATTAATATTGAATTGAAAATACTTTTTGAGCGAATTAATGATGTTGGATATCAATTTTCATTAAGCGAAGAGGCTAAAGATTATATAGCTGATAAAGGATTTGATAGACAGTATGGAGCAAGACCTTTGAACAGAGCCATCCAAAAATATATTGAAGATGCCTTAGCCGAGAAGATTATCAATTCTTCTATAACCGAAGGTGACACCTTATATATGGATTTAGATAAAGAAAAAAACGAGTTAGTAATCCAAGTACAAAAAACAGCAGATAAAGAATCCTAGATCTACATAAAAAGGGCTTCTTTTTAAAGGAAGCCCTTTTTGTTTTAATACCTATCAGATATATTATTGTTGACACTATGAAAATTACAAAGACAACTTGGATGTATGTTATAGCTGCTATCATAACTCTTTATGGAATTATCACAAGACAATTTATATTTTTATTACTTAGTTTTCCATTAGGTTTATTTTATTACACAAAAGATAACAATAAGAAAAGTTAATAGTTAAATATTGATTAAACGATTGTTTTCTTTTGCAATTATCCTGAATTAGCTTTACTTTTAACAAAAATTGTAATTAAAACGGCTTACAAAAATAGGCCTTAATAAACCACTAATGTTTTAATAAATAATGCTTTTAAAGGAGGATTAAAACCTTCTCGGTGAACGTTTTGAAGATAGAAACAGAAAGAAAACTTATCCAATTCGAAAGTTTGAATTTGATAAATACTTCATATTTGAAAGCAGGACTAATTCTTGTGACAATTTCCTTTATTCTATAACAACAGCTGACGATAATAAAGTCCTGCTAATAAATGGGTACGGCGTTACAAGTAAACGGATTTAAAAAAATGTTGAATAAATTAAAAATTAAATAAACTATGAATTACTTAAATTTAGATAAATCTAAAACTAAAGATACTGTAGGAGAATTAAACATTCTTTTATCTGATTATCAATTATACTATCAAAAGTTAAGAAATTACCATTGGAATATAGTTGGGCAAAATTTCTTTGATTTACACGAGCAGTTTGAAGATATGTACGACGATGCTAAGTTAAAGATAGATGAAATTGCTGAACGTATACTAACATTAAGATTTCAACCAGAAAGTAATTTGACTACTTACCTTAAGTTATCAAACATTAAAGAGTCATCTTCCGATGTTACAGATAAGGAAATGGTAACTAATCTCCTTGATGACCACGGAACTATCATTAAGCAAATGAGAAAAACTACAGAGGTAGCAGATGCTAATGGAGATGAGGGGACCATAGATTTAATTGGCGCTTACATTAGAGAATTAGAAAAAACAAGTTGGATGCTTGACGCTTGGAATATGAAATTAGGCGAAAAAAGAAATGCATAAGTAGATATTAATTTAAAAATTAAAATTTAATTTATGAGTTACTTAAATTTAGATCAAGACAAAACAAAGAAAACAGTAGAAGAACTTAATATATTGTTGGCGGACTATCACATGTATTACCAAAATTTGAGAAATTTTCATTGGAATATAAATGGCCAGAATTTTTTTGATCTCCATGTACAATTTGAAGATATGTACAATGAAGCCAAAGTGAAAATAGATGAAATCGCAGAACGTATATTGACATTAAGATTTCAACCTAAAAGTAATTTTACAGATTATCTGAATTTGTCGAATTTAAACGAAGCTTCTTCAAATATTGAAGATCACGAAATGGTAAATACTTTACTTAAGGACCATGGAACGATTATCAACCAAATGAGAAATGTGGTTGATTTTGCTGTTAAAAATGGCGATGAAGGTACTTTTGATTTGGTAGGTGCTTACATAAGAGAACTTGAAAAAACAAGTTGGATGCTAGATGCTTGGATTATGAAGACAGAAGAAAAGCAGCACGTCTAAATTAATACATAAATGCAAGATTCAGAAGTTGTAGAGAATACAAAAAAAACGTGGTCTGAATTGACAACTAAAGTTTATGATTGGGCAGATTCACTGGTAATGAATCTGCCCAATTTTATTTTGGCTGTAGTTGTTCTTATCCTTTTTATTATTTTTGCCAAATATTCTAGTAAACTAGTAGATAAAATATTTAAAAAAAGCAGTGCACAAGATTCAATAAGAACTGTTTCCGTCAAGGTTTTTAAGGTTGCCATTATAGTATTAGGCTTATTCTTATCGCTTGGTATATTAAACCTCAATACTGTTCTTACCTCAATACTAGGCGCTGCAGGTGTAGTTGGTTTGGCCGTAGGTTTTGCACTTCAAGGCACTTTGCATAACACATTTGCAGGTGTTATTATTAGTTTTATCCCCAAATTACAAATTGGTGATTGGATAGAAACGAATGATTATAGCGGTTTTGTCGTAGATATCAATCTTAGAAGTGTCGTTATTCAATCTGTAGATTATAATTTGGTAGTGATACCCAATTCCAAAATTGTAGATTCTCCTTTTAAAAACTTCAGTCGAACACCAAGAGGTAGAGTTATTTTAAGCTGTGGAGTAGGTTATGAAAGTGATTTACCAAAAGTTCAGGAAATTACAGAAAATGCTATTAAAGCAAAATTTGTACAACGTCCAGGAGAAAGTATTCAATTTTTCTATACTGAATTTGGTAGCAGTTCTATCAATTATGTCATAAGATTCTGGACCGATGTCACAAATCAAGCAGACGTTTACAAAGCACAACATGCTGCTATTTTGGCAATTAAAGAAGCTTATAATGAACAAAATATCAATATACCATTCCCAATAAGAACTTTAGATTTTGGAAAAAACAAATTCAGATCTGAGGCATTAGATATTCGTGATGCAAGAGATTAAATCATTTGCTTGTATAAATCTTCATATTGGCTAACAATCGCTTTTACATCAAACTTTTCAGCAGTTGATCTAGCTCCTTTTTTAAATTGCTCTAAAGTGTTTTCATTGGAAAGTATTTTAATACCGTTTAAGGCCATACCATCAACATCACCAACATTGCTCAAGTAACCAGAAACACCATCTATGTTTACCTCAGAAAGTCCACCTGCATTAGTAGAAATAACAGGAACTCTATGAGCCATAGCTTCTAGTGCCGCAAGGCCAAAACTTTCCTTTTCTGAAGGCAATAAAAATAAATCTGAATAGCATAGTATTTTTTCAACCTCATTGCTTTTTCCAAGAAACATTACTTTATCCCTAATGCCTAACTCACTGGCTAAATTTGAAGCCATTTCTCGCTCTGGACCATCACCTATAATAATAAGCTTTGATTTAATCTGAGATTGAATTTTATGAAATATTTGAATGACATGATCAATGCGTTTCACTTGCCGAAGATTACTTACATGGGTAATCACTTTCTCATCTTCATGGGCAAATAACTCTCTTTGACAGTTTTCAAAACTATCTTTGAGATTTGATATATCTATAAAATTTGGAACTACTTTGATATCTTTTTTAATATCAAAAATATCGAGTGTATCTTTTTTTAAGCTCTCAGATACTGAAGTGACAACATCACTTTTATTGATACTGAAGTTAACTGCAGGTTTATAAAAAGAGTGGCTTCCCACTAAAGTTATATCTGTACCGTGTAAGGTCGTCATCATAGGAAGGCTAATGCCGTCCTCTGCAAGCATTTGCTGTGCCATAAATCCAGCATAAGCATGTGGAATAGCATAATGTACGTGCAAAACATCAATTTTATGATTTTTTACTACTGTAACGAGCTTACTTGATAATGCCAATTCGTAAGGCTGGTAATGAAACAAAGGATATTCGGGAACCAAAACCTCATGATATTGGATATTGTTACTCAAATATTCAAGTCTTACTGGCTGCTTATAAGTTACGAAATGAATTTCATGGCCTCGTTTGGATAAAGAAATTCCTAATTCGGTAGCAACTACTCCGCTCCCCCCGAAGGTAGGATAACATACTATAGCTATTTTCATCTATATATTTTATGAATTCAAAAGTAGAAGTTACAATTTGAATTTAATCTTAAACTACTCTCAATTTAATTTGGATAAGCTTTCATAAATAATGCCCTGTATTTTGGTTCGAATGTCTTCATCTATAAGTTTAGTATTGGTCGAAAATGGATGAATCCTGTTAGATAAAAAAACATAAATAATTTCTTCTTCAGGGTCTGCCCAGGCATAAGTACCTGTAAATCCAGAATGGCCAAAACTTGACATAGATAAGCATCCACAAGTTGGACCAATTTCATCCAATTGTGGTTTATCAAAACCTACTCCTCTTCTCACATCCTTGTCACAATAATAACAAGTGTTGAACTTGTTCATGGTTTCAGAATTAAAAAAACGCTTACCGCCATAACTCCCTCCGTTGAGATAAAGCTGCATGAACTTTGCAACATCCGTGGCATTACCAAATAAGCCAGCATGCCCTCCTACTCCTCCAAGCATTGCAGCACCTTGATCATGAACTCTACCATGAATTAACTCATTTCTCCACTCCGTGTCAAATTCTGTAGGAACAATTTTATTTTTTTCAAAATAATTAAGCGGATAAAATTTCAAATGAGATAATCGCATTGGCTTATAGAAATAATTTTCAGCTATTTGATCTAATGAGGAATCAGACTGTTTTTCAATATATTTTTTTAAAAAATAATAAGGAAGATCAGAATACTTGTATTCCAATGAATCTCTTAAATCACTTTCAACAATTCTTGCATAAATAGAATCTTGATAATCTGTCCTCAAATACATGTTTTGGGCAACTTTTACACTGAATTTTTTTGAAAATTCTGTAGCATAGTATTTTGACTTATCCTCTAAGGTTTCTTTATAAAAAGGAATCCAAGCTTGGAGCTTTGCATAGTGAGATAACATATCCAAAACGCTTATGTTAGCTTTATTGGAAGCAGCAAGTTCTGGCAAAAGTTCATGCAACTTAGACTTCAAATCGATTTTGTTACTTTCTTCTAAAGTCATCAAAATCGGTAAAGTAGCTAATATCTTTGTAAGAGAAGCTAGATCATAGACATCATCTTCTTCAACTTTAATTTTTTTATCGTACGTGTGATATCCAAAATTTTTAGTGTAAACCACCTTTCCTTTACGTGCAATTAAAATTTGCATCCCAGGTGTCATTTCTTGTTCTAGGGTATAGGCTGCTACAGAATCGATTTTTGAAACTAATTCAGAATTAAATCCTTGGTTTTGGGGATAGTCATAACCAAGTCTGCCGTTTGACTTCAATTTGTAACCCGTCCCTACTGGAAATGCTGAAGTTATACTAACGGGGAGTTTGCCCTTAAAATCAATAGCTCCAAATAATTGCTGACCTACTACATGCTGAGCGATTATACTGTTTTGATACGCTTGAACAATTGCATCAATATTGATATAATTGTTCAATTGCAACAAGCTATAAGGTCTTGTAAAGTTGACTAAAATCGTTTTATAGTCTTGAGAAATAGATTTTATCAACTCAATTTCAAAAGGAGAAAATTTGTAATCCGCCCAAGGATTAGCATCAGATTTATGAAACCCAATAATTATTTGGTCGTAGTTTGAAAATTGATTCAAGTCTATTTTGGTTTTGGTAACATCAATTTTATCAACTCTAGCGTATTGATTCATCGTTTTAAAAAACTCATCTCCAGAAGCATCTCCAAGAGCTACATAAGCATAGGTTTGATGATCTATATCATTAATTGGAAGTATGCCAAGATCGTTTTTTATGACTGTCGTTGCGTTTTGTATGGCCTCTTGATAAAGAGCATCATTCTCTTCTGAATTCAATTCTGCTGTTAACTGATCGGTTTCTATCGGCTTAAATGAATTTAAACCTACTTTATATTTAGCATATAATATCTTCTTAACCGAAGCGGCAAGCCTTTTGTTTGTTATCTCTCCTTTTAAGACTGCCTCTTTTATTATACTAATAGCCTTAGGAACATCTTCGGAAATCAATAAAATATCACTTCCTGCTTTAAAGGCTTCTAAATCTACTTCTCCCGGAGTAGAACTATTACTTACCCCTTTCATGTTTAAAGCATCTGTAATTATAAGTCCATTGAAGCCGAGTTCTCCTTTCAATAAATCTGAAACAACTTTAGACGATAACGATGAAGGAAGATTCTTTTGGCTTTCAAGACTTGGTATATTAAGATGGGCAACCATTACACTACTCACTCCTTCATCTATCAATGCTTTAAAGGGCTTTAACTCGATATCTCTAATTCGCTTTTCTGAAAAATTAATACTCGGTAGTGTTTTGTGTGAGTCCTGCTCTGTATCACCGTGACCAGGAAAATGTTTTGCACTAGACAATATTCCGGCTTCATGCATCCCCTGCATCAATGCCACTGAATGAGAAATAACAATGTCTTTGGTTTCACCAAATGAGCGATTTCCAATAATTGGATTATTAGGATTTGTATTGATATCTGCCACCGGAGCAAAATTGATATGGACACCAAGTCTTTTGCTATGCTTTCCTATTTGCTGTCCTACTTTTCTAACTATAGAGGTATCTTGTATAGCTCCAAGAGTCATATTCCAAGGGAAAGCATAGGTAGAATCTAGCCGCATAGCCAATCCCCATTCTGCATCCATACCTATAAGTAAGGGGATCTTATTTTCAGTTTGTATTTTATTGGTGAATTGAGCTTGGCGATAAGGATTTCCTTTAGAAAATATGACACCTCCAATATGATTAGATTTTATGAAGCTTTCAAGATTCTCAAGTTCTGTGTTAGACTTGTTTGTGAAAACGTCAATCATAAATAGCTGACCAATTTTCTCCTCAAGAGATAGATTAGAATATGTGGAATCCACCCATTGTCTTTGAGAAATAAGGTCTTCTGCAAATAAACTGCTTTGAGAGAAAAGACTGTAAGATGAAAAAAAAGCCATCAAAATGACGACTTTAAAATTGATTTGTGAATTCATATGTTATCTATAATAAACGGCTATGCCAGCTTTCAGTCATAGGCACTTCCCAAAATTCTTGATACTCTGATTTTGTATTCACTAAATTGTTGAAAACAATAGTAGTTGGTGATACTGCTTTTTGTTTTACCATTTTTTTAAAGTCGATAAGTTGTTTGTAAGCAACAAACTCACCGTTTTTAAAACTTACGTTCATCTTATCGAGTAAATCAACGTTGTATTCTTTTTCAAGGCTTTGAATAAAATGAACAGAAGCATCTATGGAACAACCGCTAGCGCTAGCTTGTGACTCATCTAAACCCAAAACAATAAATCTATTATACCTTATCTCATAACCCGCCTGTAGAGATTGGCCGTGAACAGTCCATTGTTCAAGAAAGTTATTAATTTTAGGTTTTATTTCGTTTAATTCATGTTCACCAAACCCTCTACTCGCTTGAAAAACCCAAACTCTTGAAGAACTTGGTAACTCTTTAAAATCTACTACCATATTATTTTATAAATCATCTGCATTTGCAATCATTTCTACAACATCCAAAACTTCAATTTCGTCTTGCTTTTCTTTATTTTTTACTCCGTCTGTCATCATGGTGTTACAAAAAGGACATCCAGCAGCAATGATCTCTGGTTTTGTCTCAACCGCTTGTTCTGTTCTATGGATGTTGACTTCCTTATCTCCTTTTTCAGCGTCTTTAAACATCTGTGCCCCTCCAGCACCACAACAAAGGCCTTTAGATTTACAAGACTTCATCTCTATTAATTCTACCTCAAGCTTTCTTAATAGGTCGCGAGGAGCTTCATACTCACCATTGGCTCTACCCAAATAACAAGGATCATGGTAAGTAATGCGTTTGCCTTTAAACTTTCCTCCTTCAACCTTTAAACGACCTTCATTCAATAATTGTTTTAAAAATTGAGTGTGATGTACAACTTCATAATTACCACCTAAACCAGGATATTCATTTTTCAAAGTATTGAAACAATGAGGACATGCCGTTACAATCTTTTGTACATCGTAGGCATTTAGAACCTCAATATTGGTCATGGCTTGCATCTGAAATAAGAATTCATTTCCAGCTCTTTTTGCAGGATCTCCTGTACATCCCTCTTCCGTTCCAAGAACGGCAAAATCAACTTTAGTATTATTAAGGATTTTTACAAATGCTTTAGTGATTTTCTTAGCTCTATCATCAAAACTTCCTGCACAACCTACCCAAAATAAAACTTCAGGTTGTTTTCCTTCTGCTAGATAAGAGGCCATTGTTGGCACATTTAAGGATTCACTCATATAATTATCTTTTAATCTTTAAAAACTTGTATAATTTCGTTTTTATCTATGAGGTCAGTAAAACGACCTTTGTAACGTGTAGCTTTTACGATGTGGTTGTCTATCCAATGGTAATTTCCACCCCTTGGTTTACACATTAATAGGCTATGATATTTAAACCCGTGTTTTGCCAACCAATCTGCTGTCACTTCTTTATGTTCTTCGGTTCTTGAGGTAAAAAAACAAATTTGATGTCCCTTGTCATACCATTTGTTAATAGTTTCCAGTGCATCTAGAAAAGGCTCACATGTTTCCATCCGCTCTGGTTCTTCATTGGGAACATCATCTGTGATAGTTCCATCAATATCTATCAGATAGTTTTTTACGTTATCTGGTAAACTTGGACTAATGGATTGTCCTTTGGAATCTTTATGTTTAAATTCATCTGTCATAAACTAATCTTAGTCTTTCGCCCAATCCAGCCTATCTTGCTGATTGTATGGCCAAGGGGCAGAATTATTTTCAATATTTGTCATTGCATTATTCAGCTCAACAGGAGCAGCACTTTGTTCCATCACTAAATATTGTCTCATATCCATAATGATAGACAAAGGATCTATACCTATAGGACAGGCATCTACGCATGCATTACAAGTCGTACACGCCCAAAGTTCTTCCCTAGAAATATAGCCATCTAGCAACTGTTTATCGTCATTAACTTCTTCCCCTTTATCCAATTGTTTACCTACTTCTTCTAGGCGATCTCTTGTATCCATCATAATCTTTCTTGGAGAGAGCTTTTTACCCGTTTGACTCGCAGGACATTCTGCAGTACATCGACCACATTCTGTGCAGGAATAAGCACTTAGAAGTTGAAACCAATTTAAATCTTGAACATCACTAGCGCCAAATTTTTCGGGTATATCCTCTTCACTTCCACCTCCTTCTGGCTCGGCAAATGGATCTGCATTAGGATCCATCATTAATTTGACTTCATTGGTAACCGCCTCCAAATTTTTGAATTTTCCTAAGTTTTCCAAATTAGAAAAATACACGTTTGGAAAGGCTAGTAATATATGAAGATGCTTAGAATAATATAAGTAGTTTAGAAAAATTAAAATTCCAACAATATGAAGCCACCAAGCTGTTCTTTCAATGACAACAAGTGTTCCAACACTCATGCCATCAAATAGTGGTAATAAGAATTGACTGATAGGAAATGACCCAGAAACACCTGCTTCGCTAGCATAATGTGGGGCACCAAGCATTTGTAATTGATAATCGGTAGCATTCATAGTTAAAAATAAAACCATCAAAACCACTTCAAAATACAAAATATAATTAGCATCATTTTTAGGCCAGCCTTTTAATTCTTTAGATAGAAAGCGTTTTATATTCATTAGGTTTCTTCTTATCCAAAATATAATCACACTTGCCAAAACTAAAAAAGCTAAAATTTCAAAGCTTCCAATAAGCACATCATATACAGGTCCTAAAAACGCAAAAATTCTATGAGTCCCAGCAATTCCATCAATCATGATTTCTAACACCTCAATATTGATAATAATAAATCCGACATAAACTATGATGTGGAGTGTTCCAGATATAGGTTTTACTACCATTTTTGATTGACCGAGAGCAATTTTCATCATCTTCTTGAATCGTAAGTTTTTATGATCCTTTCTGTCGACGTCTTTACCTAGATTAATATTTCGCTTTAACGAGGAGACATTTTTGGCAAAAAACAAAAACGCTGCTATTAAAACAATAACAAATATAAATTGTGGGATATATTCTATCATAATTTAATCTTCGAGATTATTATTTTTAATGTTATTCTTACCAGATAGAAAAATGAACATAACGTTTAGGGTTCAATTTAATATCGCTTAATAATTCTTCTAGTTCTTTGGTTGCATTTTCTAAATTGATATACATCTGGTCATCATTCATCAATTTACCCAAACTTCCGTCGCCATTTTTTAATTTGTTTGAAATTTCTTTCAGGTTTAACAGAGTTTCATCGGCATTTTGAACAATTCTATTGAATTCAATTTTAGAAAGGGTATCAGACATTTTTGACAAATTATCTGATGTAGATCTAAAGTTTTCAAAGGTTGAATTGATATTATCGGTATTTGAATTTAAGACACCTTCAATTTTTTTAGCAGAAAGGGTCAAAGAAGTTAATGTCTCATTCAAATTCTTAATTGAATTTCTTAAATTATTTCTAGTGCTTACATCAAAAACATAATTAATAGAGGACAATAAAGTATCGACTTCAACCACAGCATTGGAGATTTTGTTTTTTAGAGGTGTGAGCTTTTCATTCACAAGCTCAATTAACCCCTCTTCTACAGAGGATTGCAGGGTATCCCCAGGTTTTGCTGCTTCTGTAGAGGTATTATCAAGTTCTATCTGCATAGACTTTCCACCTATCAACCCTCCACCATATATTTGAGCTACACTAGTTTTCGAAAAGTTAAAATCATTGTTTATATTCATGGTCACCAACAACTGCCCACTTTTAATAAACTCAATATCTGTGACGGTACCCACTTGATAACCATTTATAGAGACAGGCGCTGACGGACTAAGGCCTTCAACATTTTCATAAACAGCATAAAAAACACGAGATGAACTAAATACATTATTCCCTTTTAAGAAATTATAACCAAATATGAGAAGTCCGATGGCAACTATGGCTAAAATGCCAACTTTTAGTTCTTTTTTCAATTTCTTTAAATTTAGTTCAAATGTAATAAACTTTGATTAAAAACTAGTTGTTAACTCTAGTATTCAAAGCTTCTTTTATAGATATTTTGTTTCCAGTAGAATCAAAAGCAACAACAAATGCTGAAATATAACCTTCTGCTTTAGCTTTATCTTTTAGAGTTTGAGCACTCATATAATTGTTTGTCTGACCAAAATAATATTTGAAAAGATCATTTTCCTGATTTCTACTTATAGGATTTAGTCTCTTAAAATTCTCTGGTTTAGGATCTATTTTTCTCGAACTTGCTGCTAATTGAATTTTAAAAGTGATGGCATCAAAATCTTCAATAACATCACTAGAGCTTACTTTATATTCATTCAATTCTGATTCTAATGCTGTAATATTGATGATGTTTTTATAATCATTAATACCATCGACTATGGCATCGGCCAATTGATCTTGACCATTATTTGAATTTAAAAAAGCTCCTTCAGCATCATTAGTCAAAAATCCGGTTTCAATAAGTACGCTTGGCATGTAGGTCTCTCTTAAAACAAGAAAACCAGCCTGTTTCACCCCTCTGTTTTTCATTTTTAACGTACTTTGAAATTGTTTTTGAACAAAATTTGCCAGCAAGGCACTTTGATCTAAAAACTCCTCTTGCATGATAGTAAAACCGATATAAGATTCGGGGGAATCTGGATCAAAGCCATCGTATTTAACTTCATAGTTATCTTCAAATTTGATAACTGAATTTTCTTTCATCGCAACCTCAAGATTATCCTTGTTTCTATGAAGACCCAAAACGAAAGTTTCAGTTCCAGAAGGAGAACTATTATTTACTCCGTTACAATGGATCGAAACAAATAGGTCTGCAGAAGCTTTATTAGCGATTTCTGCCCTTTTATCAAGCGGTATAAAAACATCCTTTTTCCTAGTGTAAATGACTTCTAAGTCGTCATATTTTTCTAATTGTTTCCCAATCTTTAGTGCAATGCTTAAGGCTATATCTTTTTCTGAATAATTATTTCCAGTATTTCCTGCATCTTTACCTCCATGGCCAGCGTCAAGTATAACGACAAACTTCTTATTTTTGGACTGGGAAATAGAGTCGAGAGGAATCGCTACTAGAAGAAAGCAAAACAATATTAGTTGAAGACTATAGTTAGTTCTAAACATAGATTTGATTGTAGAGGATGTTATTTAAAAGTTTTTTAGGTAGCATAAAAATAAAATGTAATTTTGAGGCTTCAAAACTCAGGCCACATTTACAAAAATAGTACAAAAGCATTGCGTACAAACTTACTTCACATACTTTTTTTGATAGGACTTTTTATCAATTTTGGCCTGTATGGACAAGAAAAAGATTCTAAGGACTCAAATTTGGGCTATCTCATTAAAAATCGAGTAGACTCTTTAACCCAAACCATAAGGTTTACTATAGGAGACACCCTTCCACAAACTACAACCAATAAGAAAAGAGAAACCCTCACCAATGTTGTAGATGCTTTTGCAAAAGATTATAAAAGGTTGTCTAGGAAGGAAAACAAAATGTACTTGTATAATGAAGCCGAAGTCATCTATGGTGATATGGTTATAAATGCTGGTAGAATTATACTTGATAATAAAAGTCAAGAAGTTTTTGCCGCTGGCATTGTTGATTCCACTGGGGCATACACTCAAATGCCTACCTTTAAAGAAGGTGACAACTTAATAGAACCCGACAGTTTAATCTTTAACTTCAAAACACAAAAGGCTTTGGTCTTCAATTCTAGGACAGAACAAGGAGGCTTTAAAGTAAAGGGTGAAATTTCAAAAAGACAGAATGATTCCATTTATTATCTGGCCAATGCTAAATTTACAACTGCAGAAGATGTTGACGATGCGGATTATTACTTTTTCGCCAGAAAAATAAAATTTGTGCCTGATAGCAAAATCGTTACTGGATTTGTAAACATGTATATCGCCGATGTTCCAACTCCTCTAGGGCTTCCTTTTGGATATTTCCCTTTATCAGACAAACAGTCGTCTGGATTTATTATACCCGCATATGGAGAGAACAGAAATCGAGGATTCTTTCTTCAAAATGGAGGTTATTATTTTGCGATAAGTGATTATGTAGATTTAGCTGTGCAAGGAGATTATTTTACAAACGGAAGTTACGGTTTAAGGCTAGAGAGCAATTATAATGTTCGTTACCAATACAATGGAAGTGTAGCCCTTAGATATGAAAAATTACTTTTGGAGGAACGTGGTTTTCCAAATTTTAGCGAAACCACTGTTTTTAATTTAAGGTGGAGCCACAGTCAAGATCAAAAATCAAATCCATCTTCAAGATTTTCTGCTTCTGTAAATTTGGGCTCAAGTGATTACTATCAACAATCTGTAAATCAAAATAATACTGGTAACTTTTTGAACAACACATTGAATTCCTCAGTTTCTTATTCAAAATCATTTGAAGGAAAGCTAGATATGAATTTGAATATTTCAGCAACCCATAACCAAAATACCAATACTGAAGTCATCAACTTGACTTTACCCACCCTTCAATTTAGTGTTGGTAGGATTTTTCCTTTTGAGCCTAATAACGGAAACAAAAAGGGAGCTATTCAAAATATAAACCTTCAGTATAACGTAAGAGCAGAAAATAGAATAACGACTACAGACTCCCTTTTCTTTCAGCCTGAAATGTTTGAGGGAGCGGATGTCGGGGCAAGGCATACTATTCCTATTTCTACTAACTTTAAAATATTTGATCATTTTAGCATCAGTACAAGTGCAAATTACAATGAGGTCTGGACTCTCAAAACTTTTGAACAGCGCTATGACGAGCAGCTTCGCCAAGTAGATAGGGATACAATCAACGGATTTGACTCCTATAGGACTTATGACTTTTCAACATCTGTAGGAACAACCGCATATGGAATGTTTGATTTTGGAGATGATAAAAAATTTAAAGCTATAAGGCATGTCATTAGACCTTCGATTTCCTACAATATAAGCCCAGCTTTCGACCAATATTATGATGAGTATGTAAGAACAGGAATTGCTGGCCTTGAAGATGAAGTAGTTGAATATTCTAGATTTGAAGGCACCCTAAACGGGGCTCCAGGAAATCGATTTTCTAGTAGTATGTCTTTCAATATTACCAATGATTTGGAAGCGAAAGTTCGTAAAAAAGACTCTACTCTCTCCGGTGACGAACGGTTTAAAAAAGTGATGCTCCTCAGTAATTTCGGGATAAGCACCAACTATAATTTTGCTGCAGACTCTCTCAATTTAAGCCCACTTTCTTTAAGAGGAACCTTACCGATTGTGCAAGATAAACTGGCCATCAACTTTTTAGGTACTTTAGATATGTATGCTTTGAATAGCAACAATAGAAGGATAGATAAACTCAATATTAATAACGGAGGAAGTTTATTCAGATTAACCAGAGGTAATGCCAGTTTTAGTTATTCTTTATCGAACAAAGATTTTCAGAAAAAAGAAGGAGAAGAAGAGGAAGAAGAGGAAGATTTTGATGCTGAAAGCTTTCTTAACGGAGGGAGACCCGATGATCTTTTTGGAACTAGTGAGATGCTAAATCGTCCAAATCCAGACAAAGAACCAGTAAATGATGAAAATGAATTTTACAACTATGCTATTCCTTGGAATCTCAATTTATCATACACCATGACCTACTCTAACACTGCTAGGGAGAATGAAATAAGCTCCCACTCGATTATGTTTTCTGGAGATGTAGAATTATCCCCTACTTGGAATGTTGGTGTGTCCTCTGGTTATGATTTGAGAAATAAGGGATTCTCTTTTACTCAATTAAGATTTGCAAAAGATCTAAAGAGCTGGCAGATGAGTTTTAATTGGACTCCATTTGGGGTGCGTAGATCCTGGTTTTTCTTTATAGGTATTAAATCCAATATTTTACAAGATGTGAAATATGATAGAAACAGAGAACGAGATAGAACTTTACAATAATCGATTATGAAAGAAATTATTAAAACAAAACACGCAGCAACTCCAATTGGACCTTATAATCAAGCTGTGCTCATCAACGGATTCTTATATACATCCGGACAGATTGCAATTGATCCAGAGACAGGAGAAACCCAATTTGATTCTATTGAAATAGAAACCCACCGTGTTATGAAAAGTCTTGAAGCTATTTTGAAAGCAGCAAAAATGGATTTTGAACACGTTATAAAGGCATCTATTTTTATTTCCGATATGGATGACTTTTCAAAAATTAATGATATTTACGGCAGCTATTTCAATGAAGATACGGCTCCAGCAAGAGAAACCGTGCAAGTTGCCAAATTACCTAAAAATGCAAATGTGGAGATAAGTTTTATCGCATATAATAAATAAAACTATGTTACTAAGCTTTGCAGACTGGAGTATTATTATTGCTTTTTTTGTTATAAGCTTAGGAATTGGTATCTATGTTTCCAAAAAAAGTGGAAAGAGTGCTAAAAACTTTTTCCTTTCTGGTAGAAATATGCCGTGGTGGTTGTTAGGTATCTCAATGGTGGCTACCACCTTTGCTGCAGATACCCCCGGGTTAGTAGCTGGTATTGTTAGAAACGACGGAGTTTATGGCAATTGGGTGTGGTGGAGTTTTCTACTAACAGGTATGTTAACGGTATTTTTTTACTCAAAACTTTGGCGAAAAAGTGAAATCACTACCGATCTAGAGTTTTATGAGCTTAGATATAGTGGTAAAAGTGCTGCATTCTTAAGAGGGTTCAGAGCCATCTATTTAGGCGTCTTCTTCAATATTGTCATCATGGCTACTGTCTGTTTAGCAGCGATAAAAATTGGACACGTTATGTTCGATTTTTCTGCTGTTGAATCCTTGGTGGTATCTTGTTCCATAACTGTCCTCTACTCAATGCTTGGGGGCCTCAAAGGGGTTATTCTCACAGATTTTGTTCAATTTGCGATAGCTATTACTGGAAGTATTTGGGCCACCATATATATTGTTCAAATGCCAGAAATTGGTGGAATTGACCAATTACTTTCAATTCCTGAAGTTCAAAGCAAAACCTCTTTGTTTCCAGATTTTTCTAATCCAGAAGTTTATATCCCAATTCTTATTGTTCCTCTCGCTGTACAATGGTGGAGTGTTTGGTACCCAGGCGCAGAACCTGGTGGCGGTGGCTATATCGTGCAAAGGATGTTGGCGGCTAAGAATACAAAGCATGCCACTTTGGCGACTTTGCTTTTTACTGTAGTTCATTACGCTGTAAGACCTTGGCCATGGATTATAATTGGCCTTGCTTCTCTAGTTATTTTTCCAGATCTTTCAAGTTTGGCTGCCGCGTTTCCGAATCTGGATGAAAATTATATAAAAAATGATTTGGCTTATGCCGCAATGTTATCGTATTTACCATCGGGTCTATTGGGTCTTGTGGTCACCTCCTTAATTGCAGCATTCATGAGTACAATTTCAACTCATCTAAACTGGGGAAGTAGCTATGTTGTAAACGACTTCTACGTGAGATTCTTAAGACCTGAAGCTTCAGAATTTAATAAAGTCCTAGTAGGAAGACTCTCTATTTTGGTCATGATGATTTGCTCCGCACTATTAGCACTTGTTTTGGAAGAAGCAAAACAAGCTTTTGACCTATTACTACAAATTGGAGCTGGCACTGGTTTACTTTTTATTTTAAGATGGTTTTGGAACAGAATAAACCCGTACAGTGAAATTGCAGCAATGCTGTCTTCGTTTATAATTGCCGCTGTTTTCTTTATTGGTAAATCTTACGCTCTATGGGACATAGAACCTTACGTTGAGCTTATATTTGGAGTTGTAGTGACTACTATTGTTTGGGTCTTAGTAAGTCTACTTACAAAACCAACTGACGAGGGAACTATAAAAGCTTTTGAAGAAAGGGTTTTTGATGGTGGTAATAAATATAAAAACTTCAAATATAAATTTATTGGATTTGCGTGTGGAGTTTGCGGAGTTTATGCTGCTCTTTTTGCAACAGGGTACCTTATCTACAGCGATTTTTTATTATTTACCATCGCCTCCAGTATATGCCTATTGTCTATAGGAATATTGGTTGCAAACTGGAAACGAATAATCAATTAGAGGGTCTATTGGAAGGGAATTTAATATAGGAAGGCAATTCGATAGCTTGGCCATCCTTATTAGTGGTTTTACTTTTATTCCTTTTCTCGTAGTCTTCGTCCAAAATCTTGTTGATCAATTCCTTAAAAGTATCGAAATCTACAGTATAACTAAGCTCAATACCTTGAGTATACCCTAGCTCCTCCCCTATAAACTGAATATCACTTTCTCTATTAAAAACGTTGGCACGTAAACTACCAGTTTCATTCAACAGAAAGTTAATTTCAGCATCTCCAAAAACTACAGATTCTGAAACCCCTCCCACAGGAACACCAAATCTACCGCTAATTAAAACTCTATCCGAGATTTTAGTTCTCAAGGAAAGTCCTACTCTATCTGCCAAATTATTTTGGGTAAGACTTCTATCGTTTTGTTGGTAATTAAGCCCTAATTTAAATTTGTTGTCCTCTTCTGAGATGATATCATCAACAATCCCTGAAGCTCGCTCAATAAGGTTCCCTGTAATAGCATTTTGCCCAAGTCCTGCCTGACTGTAAAATGTACCTTGAGTAATTAAAGACAAAGCTTGTAATTCAGTATTTTCTCTGCCTTGTACTCTATATTCCAACTCGCTTTTAACAACAGAAGATAAATTGGGATAATTTAAGCTAAACTCAATATTTGGTTGAACAATTTGACCTCCAAGATTGATAATAACTTCCACAGGGATTTCACGATTCACTGTTGGGTTTTCAAGCAGAATTGCCGGATTTGCTTCCGTCACATATTTTGCTTGAACATCTAGATTAGCACGAACAGGATCTCCGTTCCAAGTTAAGTTAGAACCTGGAACAACTTCAAAGCGTTTTTGAACCAACCCTGAGTATTTAAAATTATATTCTCCCTCATAAGCCACAAAATCACCATACATCTTGAACTTCCCATTAGTATTAATCTCAATAAGCAAAGTTCCTGCTCCTCTTCCTTTTAAACTGCTCCCATTTGCAGGATCGACTACGATTTCAACTTCAGCATCTCTGGTTATATCCAAATCAAAATTAAGACTTAAACCCTTAACCTCTTTCAATTGTATTTCTCGGCCAGCTTCTTTGGAGAGTTTGTCTTCCAAGCTCAGAAAATAAATGAAGGAATTATCTCCTAAAGATTCTGAATCATCTAGGGGTATTTTAAACACCGTATTTTTTTGTGTTTTTGCCTGTACGTTTATTTCTATTTCGTCCAAGGGGCCTATAATAGTGGCGTTACCATCTATAAATGCAGTTCCATAATATAAATTACCTTCTTTGAAATCGGTGTCAAGAACAACCAAATTATCAGAGGAAATATTTAGATCGAGATTCCAATTTTTAAATTCACGATTGGTAATATTACCACTTAAAACACCCTTCGTTTTGTATTTTACATCTGTAAGCCGAATATCATCGAAGATAAACTCTTTATTATCAAATCTGATTTTTGAATTAGCATCAAAATCAAAGTCTACATTTAAATATGGAACTTTCATCCCAGCTTTATTTAATCTTAACTCTCCATTGAAAAAAGGATTCCGAATTTTACCACTAACATCTATTTCTCCTGATGCAAGACCCCTAATGTTTGAGATGACATCTTCTCCAAAAACATTAAACGATTGTAAATCAAGTTTGTTGAAATTTAAGTCTACATCAAAATATTGATTGTTTTCTTCCGTAAAAATTGAACCTTCAGCTTTGAACAAAGACTCATCTTGCAATTGAAGTTCAGAGACAATATCAAAAGAAGTCAAGTCTTTATTTCCGTTAGCCTTCAGCAAGAATTGTCCATAAGAAATGGAGTTAAATTTGAATTTATCAATAGTAAGGTCTAGGTTTGGACTGTAAATATTATCTTTTTGATAGATGTCTAAAATTCCATCTACAGTTCCCTCAAAAGTTATACTGTCTTGTTTAGGAATAATATCCGCCAATTGAACATCTTCAAATTTAAGGTTCAAGTCCTTGAAGGTAGAATCTTTTAAAATCCCGTTTAAAAGCATCGCCTGTTTTCCACTTGATATAGAAATAGAGTCGATATTGAAGTTTTTAAATCCCCTTTCTATTTCAACTTTATTTTTTTTATTAGATTCTTTATTGATAAACCAAAGGTTATCATTAAAAACTATACTAGATCGCTTAAAACCAAAGGTTGATTTATTATCGCTATCTAAAGTTTGGTAGATACTAAGATTATAATTATCCTTTTGAAATTGACCTCCTTTAAATTCTGTTCTTACAAATAATGTATCTTTCAAATTCACATTAATCATATTGAAATCATTGATATCATAATAGGAAGTCAATATGTTTTCAATCTCAACATAGGAATTATATAAAGGATTGTTTGTATCGATTTGGATATTTATGTTTTCAAAAGTAGTGCCATAAACCCCTATTAAAGGCGACCTGAAATTTAGAGAAAAGTCGTTTTCACTAGCATCAATTGAGCCTTTTATAAAGGTATTTGCAGACACTTCAATATCAGGAAAAAAAACTTCAACAATTTTATTGTAAATGTCAATATCAAAATCGACATATTGATAATTTTTGGACAGATCTTCTTTGCTTCTGAAATACAGATTCTCAATAGCCTCAGAAAACAGCTCGGGCAACTTTGTTAATTTAAAATCACCGACTAATTTTCCACTAATAACGTCTGGACTATCTATGGTTATTGTTTGTTGATTTTGTTGAAATGAGGATACAACCGTAAGGTCTTCGAATTGAAAACTATCTAATTGATTTTTATATTCAAATGAATTAAATTTGAGTTGACCTTTAAGCTCATCTATGGAGTTACCTTTTAGATTTACATTGAGGTTGCCTTTAAAATCAGCAACTGTATCCCTTTTCACAATGTTTAAAGCATAAAGATCCGCGTAGTAAATATCCGCATTAAAGTCAAATATATTTTCTTCACCTGAAGCATCTAACAAACCTTCAAACGCGAATTGAAAATTGGGATCTAAACTTTCTAGGCTTCCATTGAAATAGGGTGCCTTTAAATTTCCATTCAGTTCTATATTTTTGTAATTATAATTATTGACAACTATAGAATTAATCTTTCCTAAAGCAAGTGTATTAAGGGACTCTTTTGTAAATCCAGATCCGTTTACATTCAGATTGAAAGAGGTTATGCCCAAAGAGTTTGTATCAAAAAAAGAGGCTAAATCAAAACCTGATACATCAACAAAACCAGCATATTTTACTGCATTTGGATTTTGATAATCATCGAAGTTTAAATTTATGGAGGCCTCCCCAATCTCTGTATTTACCTTTAGGATAGTGCTTAGTTTATCTTTTGATAAATCTATTTTACCTAACAACTTGGTTTTACCTAGTTTTTTAAAAAAGTCTGGTAGGTTTGGTTTTAAATCTTTAGGTAATAATTCTATCAAATCTCCATAAGTGGTCGTCAAATCAACGGAAGAAGCCTCTAATGCAAAAGGAGCATCACCAAAAGAATTTATCAACTTAAGACTGCCAAAGAAATTTGTCTGTGCTAGGCCCTTTAATCTTAAAGATTCTAGATTAAGATTATTGAGTTGTCCATTGGCATTTCCATTAAAAGAGATTTGATGTCCATAGCCGAAACCATCATAAAACCGCCTAAGGTCTGTACTCGATAGAGTAGAATTATTAAAAGTGGCCTTTAAATTTACTTCATCAAAAAAATATTTTAAATCCTCTCTCTCATAATTAAATTGAAGTTGACCTTTTATTTGCGAATAAGGAGTCTCTAAATATAAATTTTGAAAGACCATTTGACTGGGAGTATATTCAAAAACAGTACTGAAATCTTCAACAATAATTCCTTGTTTTAAAATACCAGACATACGCCTCAAGTTAAGATTGAGTTTAGGTCCATAAAGTTTGAAATTGGAGAGATTAAAATCTAGATTTTGAATAGAAAAAGTAGGACTGCTACTTATATTTTCATTTTCGACGATAAATTCTCCATCATAGGCGAGAACTCTATTAATTTTAAGCTGAAAAGGTTGATCTGAAGAAGATGTAGTATCAATTAATTTTTCGAGAAATTTAGAAAATTCATCATCATCTTCATTTTTATATTGTTTTAGTTTGAATTTAAGATGATCAAATTCTGTGTTTGAAAAATGAATATCATTATCAGAGAATCCAGCAATATTAATCAATGATGTGGATAAAGTCTTAGCATATATGATAGTATCGTCGTAGTCGTCCCTCAACAATAGGTCATTTAACACGATGTTACCCTTGTAATTAATCTTTAAAGACTTAATGGAAAGGTTGGTATTGTAAGACTCGTTGAAAGAGGTGGTTAATTTTTTAGCGTAATAAGACTGTATTTGAGGGATTAAAAAGATTAAAACTAAAAGCAATAGCAAAAGAATAATTGCTGTAAATAATTTTTTTATAAAATTCCAAATCTTTTTAAACACTTTTAACTCTATATTTATCATCAAATATATATCAAATACTAATCCTAAATGCTCTTTAGAAAGTCACAAATTTATTTAGATTTGCTAGACTAATTTGATAATAGGAACTAAATCATGCCAGAATCCAAAAAAACATATGTTTTGGGCATAGAATCTTCTTGCGACGATACATCAGCAGCTGTTTTTTGTAACGATAAAGTCCTTAGCAATATTGTGGCTACACAAGATATTCATAAAAAATATGGAGGTGTCGTCCCAGAGCTTGCCTCTCGTGCACACCAACAACATATAGTTCCAGTAGTGGACCAGGCTTTGAAAGTTGCAGGAATAACTAAAGATATGCTGTCTGCGATTGCTTTTACAAGAGGCCCAGGTTTAATGGGATCACTATTGGTAGGAAGCTCTTTTGCAAAATCTTTAAGTCTTGGATTGGATATTCCTCTAATAGAGGTGAACCATATGCAAGCGCATTTGCTTGTCCATTTTATTGCAGACACCCATCCAACACCTCCTGAATTTCCGTTTTTAGGAGTTACAATTAGTGGGGGACATACACAGATTGTAAAGGTGAAAAGCTATTTCGACATGGAAGTCCTTGGTGAGACTTTAGACGATGCTATTGGTGAGGCTTTTGATAAATGTGGGAAAATGTTCAATCTTCCCTACCCTGCTGGACCAGAAATCGATAAAATTTCAAAACAAGGAGATCCAAATACATTCAAATTTGCTAAGCCAAAAGTAAAAGGCTTAGACTTTAGTTTTAGTGGTTTAAAGACCTCTGTGCTTTATTTTTTACAAAAACAAGTAAAAGAAGATCCTGCTTTTATAGAAAACAACATTAAAGATCTTTGCGCCTCTTTTCAATATAGAGTAGTAGATATTTTAATATCAAAACTCGAGAAAGCTGTTAAAGAGACTGGAATACGTCAAGTTGCTATTGGAGGAGGAGTTTCTGCTAATTCTGGAATACGTGAAGCTCTAGTCAAAAAACAAACAACGGACAGCTGGACTGTTTTTATCCCAAAATTTGAGTTTTGCACAGATAATGCAGCGATGATTGGAATTGTAGGATACTTAAAGTATCAAAATAATGAATTCGCTGACTTATCGTCGGCATCCAAACCCAGATATACCATTTAAAAATAAAGTTTATGAAAATACTAGTCCTGTTTTTAATTGTTGCTACATTTCAGCTGAATGCTCAAAACAATTTATTCCAATACAACCGAACTGTTTTTGATGACTTTGGATTATCAGAGGAAGAAATCGCAGATTATAGATCAGAAGGAAGTCTATCTATATTTAATAAAGAAAAACATAACTCTGATTTAGCCAATCAGCTATTCAATTTAAAAGTTGGGGAATCTATTAAGCTTAATAAAGCCAATAAAAAGAAACTCACAGTTCTTAAAAAGGTAAATGTGGAACACTATAGACTTAATTACATTTTCTTTGATGGTAGTGAAATGGAGTATGCAGATATAGAGAAACAAAGAGATCAAATACTTCAAATGGCCAAAACATATAGCTTCCCAACTTTAGCGCAAATGTATTCTATGGACATGAGTAAAAATAGAGGTGGTGATTCTGGATGGTTTAAAAGAAGAAGCGTTCCCCAGGGCTTCCAAGATGCAGCTTTGTCAAGTATGCGTGTAGCTAACGAAACTTTTAAAGTCGATCTAATTTCTGAAAATTGGTATTACCTTATATCAAAAAGTTATTCTCCTATACTCATCGAAGAAATTTTAGTCTTGGAAACACCTCTGTAAATGCAACTCTTTTACGAACCAAATTTTGACTCTTCAGCTACTAGATTTTCTATAAATGCAATGGAAAGCCGACATATTTCTAAAGTTTTAAGAAAAGCAATTGGTGAAGAAATATATGTTACTAATGGTTTAGGAATATGCGCTGAAGGGATATTGATAAGCAATCACCCTAAAGAATGTAAAGTAGAGGTAAAAACCATTATTGAGGAAAAAAAAACTAATTTCCGACTTCATATTGCTATTGCACCGACTAAAGCCAATGACAGGTTTGAATGGTTTTTAGAAAAGGCTACTGAGATTGGAATTGATGAAATAACACCTTTGTTATGTGATCATAGCGAAAGACGAAGAATTAAAGCAGAGCGTTATGAAAAAGTCCTACAAGCAGCTATGAAACAATCTTTAAAATATACGTTGCCAATATTAAACCCCATGGTTTCTTTTAGCGATTTGATAAAAATGGATATGAATATTGAGTCGAAGAAAATGATTGCACATTGTGAAGATGAAAAAAAAGAAAAATTATTTGAAGCAGCAAATAGAGATAACTTGATTTTGATAGGCCCAGAAGGAGATTTTTCTATAGATGAAATAAAAAAGGCATTAAAATATCAGTTTATTCCCATTTCTTTGTCTGAAGCAAGACTAAGAACGGAAACGGCGGGTATAGTAGCCTGCCATACTGTGAATCTAATGAGATCAATATGAAGTCGATAATTTATTTCCTTTTTATATTTTTTTCTATAACTATCTATGCTCAGGATATAGCTTTATTAAAATATGATGGTGGCGGTGATTGGTATAGCAACCCTACATCATTGCCAAATCTTGTTAAGTTCGTAAATTCAAATACAGATACTAACATTAACGAAAACATCAAAGAGGTAAAACCAGAGGATCCAGAATTATTTAACTATCCTTTTGTACATTTAACAGGACATGGAAATATCTTCTTTTCAGATGAAGCCGCTCGAAATTTAAGACTTTATCTATTAAGTGGAGGTTTTCTCCATGCCGATGATAATTATGGGTTATCCCCTTATTTCAGAAAAGCAATAAAAAAAGTATTCCCAAATAAAGAATTTAAAGAATTAGCTTCCGATCATCCTATATTTTCAACTAAATTTATTTTTGAAAATGGATTACCTAAAATTCATGAACACGATGGAAATCCTCCACAGGCATTTGGAATTGAAAATGATAATGGAAGGTTGATGGTTTTATTTACTTATGAAAGTGATTTAGGAAATGGCTGGGAAGATTCATCTGTTCATAACGATCCTGAAGAAGTACGACTTAAGGCATTAAAAATGGGTGCTAATATTATTAAATATGCTTTCCTATATTGAATATGCACGATAAACAGTTAACACACAGCGAAACAAATTTTAATGCGAAGGAAATAGTTTATAGTGAAATCAATATACTACTAGAGAGATTAGACAGTCCAGCTAATCTTGGAAGTATTTTTAGGAATGCTGAGGCATTTGGAGTTAAAAATATTTGGGTACATAAGTCCAACAGAGATTTTTTGGGAAGTAACCGTTTTAAGAGAACCTCAAGATCAACGGAGAATAATTTAAATATTGCATTTTATGAAGATAAAATAAGTGTACTCGATAAATTTGAAGGGACAACCATTGGAATTGAGATTACAGAAAACAGTGAAGATATTACGTCTTATAAAAAAAATGAAAGCAGTAATGTTCTCCTTGTACTAGGAAATGAAAAATTGGGTATTGATAGCGAAACTCTTAATAAACTAGATAATAATTATCATATTAAAATGCTTGGCGCAAACTCAAGCTTGAATGTTGCCCAAACTTTAGGAATAGCTCTTTATGAAATCAGAAGAGAAAAGATTTGAAGAACTTACTAAACCAGAAGTCAGTAGGTTTATAGAAAAAAATATCAATAAATCGATTCCTGATTTGATACTTAAGGGAAGTCCATTTGAGCATATCGATATTAGAGATATTGTAAATCAAATAATTGGTAAGAAAAAAGCAAAAAAAAAGCTTCCTCGTTGGTATAAAAATGAGAAAGTTGTTTACCCCCAAAAGCTTAATCTAGAGCAAACATCTTCAGAAATTACAGCTTTACATAAATCTAAACTGGTCTCAGGTCAAAATCTTTTAGACATGACTGGCGGTTTTGGTATAGATTCATATTACTTTTCAAAAAAAGTCAACACTTTAATTTATACAGAACTAAATCCTGAGTTATGCAGAATAGTTAAACATAATATTAAAGTTTTTAAGGTCGATAATTTTGAAATAACGAATGAAGACTCAATAGACTTGTTACAAAAAAACACTCAAGTCTATAATTGGATCTATATAGATCCATCCAGAAGAAATGAAAACACAAAAGTATTTCAATTAAAGGACTCACTTCCTAACATAATTGACCATCTAAAGGTAATAGAAGAGAAATCAGAAAAATTAATGCTCAAAACATCTCCTATGTATGATCTAGACATGGGATATAAGGAGTTAAAAGGAGTAAAAGAAGTACATATCATTTCAGTAAAAAATGAGGTTAAAGAATTACTTTGGATTATAGATTGGAGAAAACAAAATTCGAAGACTATAAAAATTTATAACTATCAAACGAAAAAAAAATACTCATTTATTTCTATAGATGTAAATAAAGAACAATTAGCTAGAATAGAATTATCTAAATGTTCTCAATACCTATACGAGCTTGATTCAGGGATTATAAAATCAGGATTAAACGATATAATTGGAATGAGGTATAAATTGAAGAAATTAGAACGGCACACAAATCTATATACCTCAGAAAAACGGGTTTTAAGCATTCCTGGCAAGATTTATAAGGTAAAGACAGTCGAAACAATTAATTTCAAAAAAATAAGGAAGGTCATTAAAAGTAACCAAGTTAACCTTATTAGCAAAAACTTCCAGCTTAGCACAGATGAGCTACAAAAAAAACTTAAGTGTGTTATTGGAAGTAAAAGCGACTATTTAATTTTTGCAAAGACAATTGAAGGGAATAGAGTCATAGAAGCGACAAGACTTATGTCTTAATTTTTAGTTTCAAATTTTGATACAAACAAAAAACCCTTCATTACGTTAAGTAATGAAGGGTTTAGTATAAGAAGGCGGCGACCTACTCTTCCACAGTATGTAGTACCATCGGCGCAAACGGGCTTAACTTCTCTGTTCGGAATGGAA